>ENA-OVGI01000496-OVGI01000496.1-human-gut-metagenome-genome-assembly--contig:-NODE-496-length-29236-cov-32.664165_pt1 | contig 29236 bp, 26 predicted proteins | sample MGYA00237771_ERZ505421 | MGnify/ENA primary metagenome ERZ505421 (study PRJEB26158, sample SAMN06016378) | human gut metagenome | biome: human gut; feature: ankylosing spondylitis patient; material... | reverse complement strand
TTAGCCGCTGGGGCAGGGCGCTATGGACGCTTTTCTGGAGTACGATCCCGGTTTACATCCTTGCAGTACTGGTGTTGGGTGCCGCTCGCGTCTGGTTATTCCCCCATGCCGATGGTGCTGTCGATAACAGCCTGATGTGGGTGGTGGCGATGGCGGTAGCAGGATGCTTGTTTGTCATTCCCACGGCAGCAGAAATTCCGATTGTACAAACGATGATGCTGGCAGGTATGGGAACCGCTCCGGCGCTGGCATTGTTGATGACGCTCCCGGCAGTGAGTTTGCCGTCACTGATTATGCTGCGCAAAGCGTTCCCGGCGAAAGCCTTATGGCTGACAGGGGCGATGGTGGCAGTGTCTGGTGTGATTGTCGGCGGGCTGGCGCTGTTGTTCTGATTTGAGGGAAAACATGTCGGATGCGGCGTAAACGCCTTATCTGACCTACGGTTTGTATCGTTGTAGGCCTGATAAGACGCGGCAAGCGTCGCATCAGGCATTACAAGGGGCTGCTATTTAATAAACGTAAACGCCGTAGTTACCCGCTTCACGCCGCTCACCCGGCTGGCAATATCTGCCGCCGCTTTCGCTTCACGTTCAGTCACCAGCCCCATCAGGAACACTTCACCGTTTTCGGTGGTCACTTTCACGTTGGACGATTTCACCAGGTCGCTGGTTAAGAGCTGCGAACGCACTTTGGTGGTGATCCACGTATCGTTAGATGCTTCGCCCAGACCAATCGGCTGGCCCTGACGAATCTCGTTATACACTTCGTTGGCACCGTCTACGCCCATCGCAATTTGTTTAGCGCGAGCCGAAAGTTCAGCGTTTGGTGACTGCCCAACCAGCAGCACTTTGCCCTGATACGCCGTGACATTAATACGGGTTTCTTTCTTAATCTGTTCGTCTTTCGACAATGCGCTGTTCACGCGCACTTCCAGGGTACCATCGTCCACCTGGGTGCCGACACTGCGTGGGTCAGTTGCGGCTTTGGTACCTACAGCAGCGGTACCCACTACGGCAGCGGCAACACAACCTTGCAACAGCAGCGCGGAAAGAAGGACTGCGATTGGCGATAATGCCTTCATGTATTCTCCTTAAACATCCTGGTGAGGGAAAAGCGTGTTATCGATCAGATCGCACAGGCAATTTACCGTCAGCATATGCATTTCCTGAATGCGAGCACTACGATGCGAAGGAATGCGGATCTCCACATCCTGTGGCCCTAACAAACCTGCAAGTTCACCGCCGTCATAGCCGGTTAATGCCACAATGGTCATATCACGCGTAACGGCAGCTTCTACCGCTTTTACAATATCGCGGCTGTTGCCACGGGTGGAAATGGCTAACAATACATCTCCCGCATGACCCAGCGCCCGCACCTGTTTTGCATACACTTCATCATGTAAGCGATCGTTGGCAATCGCCGTTAAGACAACATTATCAGTATTTAGTGCAATGGCAGGTAAGCTGGGCCGCTCCGTTTCGAAACGGTTGATCATGCTGGCAGCAAAATGCTGTGCATTGGCAGCGGAAGTTCCATTACCACAACAGAGGATTTTGTTGCCATTGAGCAGAGACTGAACCAGCGTCATGGCTGCACGGGAGATGGCATCCGGAAGCGCCTCTGCCGCCGCAATTTGAGTTTGAATGCTTTCAGTGAAGCAAGCTTTAATTCTTTCTTGCACGCTAATCCTTAAACCTTAATTATGAGTGGTCATTAAAGGCATCCTTAATCCACTCAACCTCATTCCCGGTGAAGGCTACCACATCGAACCGGCAATCCACAGTATCAAAACTCCCATTATGACGCGCGAGCCACAAGCGGGCAGTCTGTAATAATTTGTGTTGTTTGCTGCGGGTCACACTGGCTGCCGCGCCGCCATAAAGCGCAGAGCGGCGGTAACGCACCTCGACAAAAACGGTGATCCGGCCTTCACGCATTATCAGATCGATCTCGCCGCCACGCTCGTTCACGTTAGCGGCGATAAACCGCAGTCCTTTGCCTTCCAGCCAGCGACGCGCTTGTGCTTCCCACGCATCGCCGGTCTGTTTGGTGGTTAACTGGCGGGGACTACCTGACCTTGTTGGTACTGTAGCCATGATAACTTCCTGTTAATCACGCAATCCGGGTTAGCCGTCAGACTTCCGGTATTACCGTTGATTTCAAAACCCTGAACCTGGCGCATTTGTGAGAAATGATTTGCCAACGACCAGGCATCGACGCCCATCGCATACATGCGAGCCAGTGAATAATCGTTATTCACCGCGCTGAGTGCCTGCTGCATTAACGGTAGATTACCGCCTGCCAGCATCGGGATTTCGCTGTACTGCAAGCCTTCCATCTCCAGACGGAAATCCGGGCCTGCGATGCCTTGTGCGCTGCGGGAACTGGCGTACAGCGTTGCACCGCTCTGGCTACCGTTACGCATGGCGATCATCGGTTTGATAAAAGCGATTTCACCCGGCGTTGCCACAATGTACACCGCATCGACACGACCGCCATTATTGGTGAACTGGTCATCGGTTGGCGTGGTTTGCAGCGTTGGATTGTTGGTCGTCATGCCGGAGTCGGTTGTCGCTCTGAGAGTAATCGGGCTACCCGTTAAAGCAATACCAGAACCGCCGTTAACACCCGCGCGTAATTCGCTGGTGGAACCAAATTTTTGTTGCAGAACGGTGCCGCCACCCAGTTTCTGCCACTCTTGCGCAAACGCATTGGCTACGCGATCGCCCAATGAACTGCGTGGGATCAGCACCAGCGGCGCTTGTTTACCCTGGTCACGAATATGACGCGCTGCATCGCGCGCTTCGTCTTCCGGTGAAAGCGCGAAGTAACAAATATTGACGCGGTTTTCGATATTCTCCGGCTGGTTCAGTGCCAGCACGTTCAGCGGGGTGTTGCTCTTCAGCAACTCTTCAACGTTATTTTTCAGCAACGGACCGACCACAATACTCGCGCCATCCTGTTGAACCTGGTTGAGGATCTGGCTAAGTGGTTGTGATGATGTATCGTAGATTTTCAGCTCTGCGGATGGATTCGCGGGTGCGCTTACCGCTGCGGTGGTTGCCGCCGGGGCGCTTACAGGCACCGGCTGGGCCGCAGGTTGTTCACCGGTCAGATCGCTAACCGAGGCTTGTGCCGGGCTGGCAACGCCATCCACGGTTTGCGGCTGAGGTTGTTCAGCTACGTCTGCGGCAGGTGCGGCAGCTACCTGAGCTGCCACTGGCTGAGTGCCGATATTTTTCGCCGCTTCAAAGCCTTGCTGAATAGTGCGACCAAATACCGCTGCCTGGCCATTCAGTGGCAACAGCAGGGCGATTTTGTTGGTCGATGCGGGTTTAAACGCTTTTACGTTAACCAACTGCGTTGGCAGCATTTTCGCGCCCGGGTTGTTCGGATAACGTTTCTGCCAGTCGGCGATCCCGGCTTTCATCATGTCGGGATCGTTACGGTTATCAAACCAGATGCGCTGCAGATCCAACCAGCCTTGCAGAATATTTTCGTCGGCATTGATCACCAGCGTATTCGCCTGTTCCTGAGTCATGGAGGAGAGCGCCTGCCAGGTGGCGTCAATATTCTGCTGCTTTTCTTTCGCGCCGAGCAGCGGTTCCTGAGCAATTAACGCGCGCAGTAAATCAATGGAAGGACGCCCCTGGCTGGCATCGATTTTTGCCTGCCAGTAACGCGCTTGCTGGTTTTGTTCTAAATCTGCAGGTGTGATTTTCGCCAGCAAGTTTTGCGCGCCAGCAAAATCTTTCTGCGCCAGTTTAATCTCTGCCGCCAGCAGTGTTTTCTCGCGACGCTGAGAATCGTTCAGTTCTTGCGGTAGTTGGTTAAACAACTCCACCGCCTGTCCGGTTTTACCTTCTTTCACCAGTGCACGAATGGCGAGTAATTGCCAGTTGATCCTGGTATCATCAGAACTTTGCTGCATCTGTTGCAGGTAAAAGGCAGAATCAGCCTGCGCCGTGCCCTGCATATAAGCAGTGGACTGATCGGGAGTATGGGTGCCACAACCGGCGAAAATCAGGGCTGCCAGAACAACAGGCAGACAACGCGCGGCTTTCAAACGAGAAAATGTTGAGGGTACCATAATGTATCCAGTGATATTTTTTTTACGCAATGCTCAATATTAAATCGGCAATACGGACGACACAATGAAACAACACCAATCGGCGGATAATTCTCAGGGCCAGCTTTACATTGTACCGACGCCAATCGGCAATCTGGCGGATATCACCCAGCGTGCGTTAGAGGTATTACAGGCCGTTGATCTGATTGCCGCCGAGGATACTCGTCACACCGGTTTATTGCTGCAACATTTTGGGATTAATGCTCGGTTGTTTGCGCTGCACGACCATAACGAACAACAAAAAGCCGAAACGCTGCTGGCGAAGCTGCAAGAGGGGCAAAACATTGCGCTGGTTTCCGATGCCGGAACGCCGCTAATTAACGATCCTGGCTACCATCTGGTGCGTACCTGCCGTGAAGCGGGGATTCGCGTGGTGCCGCTACCCGGGCCGTGTGCTGCTATCACTGCGTTAAGCGCCGCGGGTTTACCATCCGATCGTTTTTGTTATGAAGGCTTTTTACCTGCCAAATCAAAAGGCCGCCGTGATGCGCTAAAAGCCATTGAAGCGGAGCCGCGCACGCTGATTTTTTATGAATCTACCCACCGTCTGTTAGATAGCCTGGAAGATATCGTTGCGGTATTAGGCGAATCCCGCTACGTCGTTCTGGCGCGTGAGCTGACCAAAACCTGGGAAACCATTCACGGCGCGCCCGTTGGCGAGCTGCTGGCGTGGGTCAAAGAAGATGAAAACCGTCGCAAAGGCGAAATGGTACTGATTGTCGAAGGCCATAAAGCACAGGAAGAAGACTTACCCGCCGATGCCCTGCGCACGCTGGCGCTGCTACAGGCAGAACTGCCACTGAAAAAAGCGGCGGCGCTGGCAGCAGAAATTCACGGCGTGAAGAAAAATGCGCTGTATAAGTATGCGCTGGAGCAGCAGGGGTAACAGTGCCGAAGCGTTGCGTTAATCAAAACGCAACGTCTTCTTTTACCGCACGATGACGGTAATGGTGGCTGTGCCCTGAAATTTTCCTGTTTCCAGCTCACCACCGACCAGATTAACTGGCCAGGCGCGCATATTGACGGTGCCATGCCCGGAAGGATCAACGGGAAGGATACCGTTCTGAAAAGGAATATTTGCAACTCCGCCGCCGAGATTTTCAATACGAATACCGACATCGGGCACATTGTCTGAACTTCTTCGCCTGGCGACCAGGTTGTACTGGTCTACTACCCCAGTTGTACCGTCGATGCGCATTTGCAACGAGTTTTTAATCTTTGAAGTATCACCACAGTCATAAGTGATATCAAAGTCTACTGGAGTAAAACCGTCTGGCATGGCATTGCGGGTGGTAAACTTCTGACCATTGATGAATCCAAAATTAACCTTAATAACATCGCCCTGATTAATTTTGCACGACTGTGGGGCGGTGAGATTTCCCTGAATCGATAACTTGACTAAATCATGGAAGTCACCTGTAGACGGGCTTCCCATTCCATCGACCCACGCGCCTTTAATGACGGCAATATCCGTTTTCGGAATGGTCATCGAGCCGAGAAATGGCTTGGTGACATACAGGGTAAAGGTGGTGTTCGCACCAATATTAACGGGTCCATAACGAGACGTATCACCCTGGCAAACACCCGTTTGGGTTGCAGCAGAATATACCGTGTTGTTTTTTATCTGTGTGAATCGGGTGTTAACAGAGACAACCTGGTCGGTTGTGAGTCCTGGAATGTCGTTTGCCTGTAATGTGGTTTTAATATCCAGGCTGTCATTGAGTTTGTAATATCCTGTCTGATGTCCAGTGGTGGTAAGTACGGGGCTGACCATATAGACAAGTTTAACTGCCTTACCCGCAGAGCAGGAACAGGCGTATTGCCAGTTAGTGCTACTTAGCGTTGCAGAGGTAAACTCCCGTCCTGTCACGTTATCTGTCTGGTTCACCGTAACATCATCAACCACACTGCTGTAATTTGTCGCACCGCTAGTGCTGTCGGCTCCACACCCTCCTGAGGAGGCATAAGCGCAGGATGTGGATATCAACAAAAGACCTGTTATAAGAGGCGCTCTTTTCATTTTTTTATCCTTAATGGCACTGCGCTGTGCCTTGTAATACAGAGGTTGTAGGTTCTGAATCCGGTGTACTGAAAGCAAACTGACATTGTTGATCTGCCTGATTTCCCCAGCGTACAGTCCAGCTTTGTGATTTACTCGATATCCCAGAGAGATATAGTATGCCGCCCTCATCGACGATACTTTGTTGCCCCGTATCATCGTTGCTGGCAAGAGCGCCAAAGGGCAACGGTTTACCGTTGCGATCGCTGACTGTAACAAGTACGCGATAACCGATATTGGCGTTGAAACGCGCCGCTACCATTGCACCTCTGTTGGGCACCACAAACTGTGTTGTTTGTTCAAGATCGACGTTATCGGGCAGCTGCGTAGTATCTACCGAGAGACGGTTTTCCTGATAAGTTGTGAGATAAGGAACCACTGCATAGCCAAAAGGATCGGTAGCAATCCCCGGATAGTTTTGTATCCTCACGCCAGATGCTCCGTTAGCATCGATAAGCGCAAAAGCGTTGCCCAGATATTGCGAGAGCGTCACGCCATGAGGATGGATAACCACGCCGCCGGTAACGCCGTAATTGTATTGGCTGCTGTCATTACCGTAGCTGTATCCGGCACTGAAGGTGCCATAAGGTGAACGGTAACTGGCGTTCAGGCTACTGTTATGGTTGTTATCGTCATCCAGACTTTGTTCCAGGCTATAGCTCAGGCGACCATCATCCAGCAGTGAGCCATCAAGACGCATTTCATGTTGGGTTGGGCGATCTTTCTGGCTGGTCATCTGATAGGAAACCCGGCTACGCGGTAACCAGCGTTCTAACGGAATACTGAGATTCAAAGAGAGTGCGCGGTCATTATTTTGATCAGTGTAGCGGCTGTATTGATAATTCAGGCTGTAACCAACTCCCCATTGCTGGCCGGAAACCCCAACAGAGATATTCCTGTTTTTATCGTTATTGCCCCAATAGTCTTGCTGCGAACCGGAGGCATACAGACTTACCCCATCAAATATTGTCTGGCTGATGTTGAATTGAATTTCACTTTTTTGGCGACTGTTATAGTCCCAATTGCGGGTATTGGCTTCATTAAAACTAAAATAGCCATCGTTGGTATAGCGATAGTAGCTGACAGCGATATTGGTGTTGGTTTCCGGGATATCTTTGATGTACTGCGTACGCCATTGATAGCCATGAAAAGAGTGCTGGTTATCGAATTGGGTGTCAGCTCTGTTGATATCCATCGACAACGCGCCCAGTGCGCCAAGTGTGCCGCCGATACCGATCCCCAGCGCATAATAATCTTCAGAACCGAGCAGGCCGCCATACAGCGTAAAAGTATTATTCAAACCATATATTGCCGTGGCTTCAGCAAATTCGGGTTCCTTGCTATCACTGTTTGCATCAGCGCGATAGCGTCCAGCGGTCGCGCTATACTTTAGATGCCCAGGTCGCTGCATCATGGGTAATGAAGAATAAGGCTGGATAAAGCGACGTTGTGTACCGTCACTTTCTTCAATCGTGACTTCTAAATCGCCGCTGTTGGAAGAGGGGTAGAGATCGTTAATTTCAAAGGCACCCGCTGACACGTTGCTTTGATAGATCACATAACCATTTTGCCTGATAGTCACGATTGCACTACTGTTTGCGATACCGCGTACCGTTGGGGCAAATCCGCGCTGGCTGTTTGGCAACATATTATCGTCGGAAGCGAGTTGCACGCCAGTAAAGGTGTAGCTGGAAAAAATACTGCCGCTGGTGGCGCTTTCTCCCAGAAGCAACTGAGACTTCAACGCCTTGATATCACGTTGTAAATAACTACTGATGGTATTCCAGCTTGATGTCTGATCGTTGCGTGTCCATGTGGAATAGTTGCGTAATCGCCAGGGGCCAAAATTAGCACCATTTTGCATATTCAGGTACTGTCGTTGGCTACGATTGCCCTGGCGGTAACGGTTATCAGAACCTGTAAACGAGTAGTTGGTAAACAGCGTTGGTATACCATCGTCCCAACGAGAAGGGGAGACGTAACCTCTTGCATCACGGTACAGTGCAATTTGGGGAATGCTCAAATTAAGTTGCTGATGATTGAAATCAAATTCAGCAGCTGTACCGGGAATGATTTGTTCAAGCGAGTTGATCACGCTATCGTCATCTTTTTCAGCCAGCGCCGGGATTTCATCCACCTTAATACCCAGCTCACGTAGTTGTTCTACCGTAAACTGTGGCTGCAGAAGTTGCTCTGCATTGGCGGTAAATGTAATTTTTTTCTGTGAAACCTTCTTTTTATTCAGCCAGATATCAACCTGATAAGTTCCTGGTAGTTGTGCATATTTTTTTGAAAAACGCGACAGATCGGTTGTTTGCATACCACTTTTTGTGGTTTCCAGCATAATGGGGTCGAAATAATACTCTTCGGCGTTAGCGGTAGTGCAAAGCATGCCGCTGCCAGTGAGCACCATCGGCAAACAACGTTTGATGATGAGCGCCAACTGTTTCGGTGTGCGTTTATGTCCCTGGTGGTGTCGTTGTGGCATTCCCTGATGACCTGTGTTTTTATATTTTTTATTGCAGTGGACGAGTTTCTGTCCCGGAACTGCCGCCATAATCATTGATCGCAGCCCATTTCACGTTCTTTCCGCCAGATGCAGGAAGTGGTAACTGTTTATGTTCTCCGGGCGCGATATATTCAATTTTGCTTGTGAGATCGGTTTTATCGACTGCCAGTCCGGCAAATACGACGTAATATTCAGTTGGGTTATATATATTGAGTGAATGGTCACTACGTTTAAATTCCAGTGATTTCCACGCATCGTTTACCCGTCCCTTCAGGTGTGCGGGGCGATAAAACATTTTGATCCGTGTTTTAAATACCAGCGTCAACTCGTTAGCATTAACATCATCTGATTTTTTCTTTGCTGGAATGGCACGAACATTAATGTAGAACAGCGACTCTTTATTTTCAGGCAGGTTATCAGCTGTTTTAATAATTCGCAGTGATGAGTCATCGCCAGCCTCAAGACGAAATAGCGGTGGGGTTATAATAAATGGGGCACGGCTTTTACCATCTATATTATCTACCCATGATTGCAGTAAATAAGGCGTTTCTGCGACTTTGTTTGCGACAGGTAACGCAGCCTCTTTGCGGCTGGCATCATAGATCACTCGCGTTCGCTGTAAAACGATTCCTCCTGCAAGCGCCTGGCCAATACAGAAGCTACACAACAAGGTTAATATCACCGCGAATGTTCGTTTTGACATAGTTATTTTTCAACCTGATACAACGAGAAAGAGGAAGGAAAAGGGCGTTATCTGACAGGTCAGATAACGCCCTAACGTATTAACGGTAATCCAGCGTTACGTTAACGATAGCGTCTGCTTCCCCTGGGGTGATTTCTGATGGAACTACGGTTGATACGTAGTAAGCGATGAGGTCAACATTGACAATACCATTGGATTCCGCCGGGATCTGATAAACCGTGTTATCATTGCCCATAGCATTCAGTGGCATAATGTTTCCGCTTTCCGCATCGTCAATACGGATACCCACACCTGTTGCCGCTATGCCAGCAAAAGAGCCTACTTTTGCCAGATTAGGGAAGTTAGGGACGGTGCCATTATCTCGCGTTTCCAGCCATAGACGGAAAGACGCTTCAACGTTGCCGTTATCGTGCTCCCACCCAGTCATTGGGCAGTTAACTAAAGGAATAGTGAATGGAATTTTTGGGCTACGCTCGCCAATATTACGAAACTGTTCGGCATTATAGTGACCAAGAGCAACTTCAATTTTCTTATCAGAGTCATTGATTTCACAAGCGGATTTTAAAATCTCGCCATCAAAAACTATTTCACCATCGGTTGCAGCGGCATTACCTGCGAAAAGCGCAAGTAAGCCCGCAATAGCTGTTTTTGTAACTTTATTCATATATAACCTTATCCTTGTAACAAGTACATAATCATATTTAATGTGAATATATGTTCAACATCTTTAAAGATTATACAGGCAGAAATATTTCATTGAACATTAAATAGACTGAACTTTAAGATTATATTTATATGCAAATATTTGATATTTTCATTATATTGATATCAATTTTCTATGTATTCAAAAGAGTATAAATGCCTGACTTTGCTGCGCCAGGGGGCGAGTCAGAATACGAGGTGATTTATTAATAGAACAAGTTATATGTATATCTAAAATTAAATTGTTGAACATAACTCCTTTTGCTATCGGCGTTATGTTCAACCCAGTCAAATGTTATTTAATATAATGCGTGACTGTTACATAAGTTAATTTAAACATTTTGAGCAAATTTTTCATCTGGTTAGGTGTTAATTAAACAAATAAAGTTACTGTGCAGCCATAAAAATGAAGCCGGGATAGCGGTAGAGACTTTAGCCGTGAGAAAACGATCTGTCGCATCCTGCTTTCCTTCGCCAGTCACCAGTAACAAAACTTCGCGGGCATTGAGAATATCCTTCAGGCCTAAGGTGATCCCACGAGTCACGGGACGGCCCGCGGTTTTTAACATCTCATGTTGCTGTGTTCTGGCATCAAGTTGACTGATATGGCAGGCCGGTTGCAGGCTTTCTCCCGGTTCGTTCAGCCCAAGATGACCGTTTTTCCCCAATCCGAGAACGCATAAATCCAGGCCGCCTTTGCGCGCAATCAGGTTCGTTACCCGTTCGCACTCTGTCTCATTTATCTCTTCGGAGCGAAAGCTGATGAGCTGGTCTTCACGTAGCCCCAGCGGCTGCACGATATGCTGTTGCAGGAAAGTTTCGCAGGTGCCTGGCATCGTTAATGGCAGATCCACCCATTCGTCGAGCTTCACGAAGGTGAGATGGCTGACATCAACCTGCTGCTGGTGGATTTTTTCTACCAGATAATGATACGTCAGTAATGGCGTGGCTCCGGTCGCCAGGCAAATCACGGCATTCGGTTTGCTACGGATCACGGCCAATAAATATTCGCTGGCACGTTCACTTAACGCCGTATAGTTTTCAACTTGTTGAAGGGTTTGCACAGGATGAAATTCCTTTAGTAAAGAGGCACCACCAGACGCAGTGCCTCGTTCCATTTACAAAATGCCGAATGCAGAACAAACAATAGAGAGCACAAAAGTCACGCCGATTAACAGCACCGGATGCGCTTTTTTCACCCGCAGGAAGTAATACATCAACAGGGTGTAGGCCATCGGTAAAATGTTCGGGAAGACTTTATCGAAGAAATCCTGCTGCAGTGCGACGCTGTGGGTACTGTCGATGGCAAACGATGTCACCACGTTAATATGCACATACGAAGCGATCAGCCCGCCGATTACCGTGATCCCGAGGATGGTTGCCGAACGGGCAATCATCTGCGAGTTCTCTCGCACTTTATCGATCGCCTTCACGCCGACTGAATAACCGACGTGGGTCCAGCCGACGCGCAGGAAAAAGATAAGCAGGTAAACGGCGAAAAATAGAATCGGCCCCAGCAGGTTTCCCTGACTGGCAAACGATGAGCAAATCCCCGCCATAATCGGCAACAAAGTGAACCAGAAAATCGCATCGCCAATCCCGGCGATTGGGCCAAACAGTGCCACTTTGAGGCCTTTAATGGTGTCGCGGTTTTCTCCTTTTTCTTCCATCGAAATTAATAACCCCATCAGGAATCCGACCAGATTCGGGTGGGTATTAATAAATTCGAGGTTATCTTTCATCGCTGCGCTTAGGCCCGGTTTGTCATCCTTATAAATCTTTTTCAGGATCGGCAACATCGCCCAGGTAAAACCGCCCGCCTGCATCCTTTCGTAATTAAAGCTCGCTTGCAGCAGTGACGAACGAAAGCCCAGACGGGTGATATCTTTTTTACTGATTTCAGATCCCATTGCTGTAGTCCTCTTCTTCATTTTTACTGGCAACGGGCTGCGGTTGCGCTTGCTGCCGGGATTTCGCATTGAAAAACTCATACACCGCAAAGCCTGCGCCCAGTACGGCAACCGGCAACAGGTTGCTGACCTGGATGTAGCAAACAAACAGGAAACCGGCGATCAGGTAAGGGATATATTGCGCTTTGAACATCACGCGCAGCAGCAAGCCAAAACCAACGGCAGGCAGAATACCGCCAGCCACTTCAAAGCCGTGGGTCAGCCAGGCGGGCATCGCTTTCACCAGCGCCTGCATCGCCCCTTGTGCCAGGTAAGTACAGAGGAAAGCAATCACCGCATACGCTGAAGCGACGATGAGCATCGTTGTCCAGTTAAGTCGGGAAAACGCTGCCGTATCCGCCTCTTTTGCGCATTTATCGGCTTTGGTCATAAATAATGAGAAAGCGGAATAGAAGAACAGAATGACGTACTGCATTAACAAACTAAACGGCAGGCCAAGACCAATTGCCGTTTTGGCATCAACGCCCGTAGACCATGCAATGACAGTGGTCATCAGACCCGCCATAATCGGGTTGGGCGGCTGAACACCACCTGCAGGGGTTAATCCGGCGAAAGCCAACTCTGTCAGGCCACCGGTAATTAAGCCAGTCTGAATATCACCGAGAATAGCGCCAGTTAGGGTACAAACGATTATCGGGCGGAATAAAAATAAGGCTTCCAGCCAAAAATCAATCCCCAGAAAGAAAACTAACGCCGCCAGGGATAATCCCTGAAGTAGGGTTATTTCATGCATTTTTATTACCTCAAACCAATATTAAGGCGATTTTAGATTTAGTCAGGGATTTGTTCTTTTTGATCGCCAGGGACGTCCTGAATGAAAACATTCACGCCACGTTGTTTAATAAAACGTAAGTCCGTGAGATCCTGGTCATCGACATAAACTTTACTGCTGATTTGCTTTTTCCCTTCCGAGAAATGCATATTGCCGACGTTGACATCTTTCAGGTCAATACCACCTTCTACCAATTTACGTACCGTTTGTGGCGTACGGCAAATCAGGAAGATCTTCTGATGCGGTGCAGCTTTGCCGATGACGTTAATGGTTTTTTCGATAGTAAAGAAACGAATGCCAAAGCCGTAGGTTTCCGCGGTAATACCCATTAATTTCTGTTGAATATCATCGTTAGCGACAACATCATCCACGACTACCAGCAGATTTGCACCGATGGTGGATGTCCAGGTCACGCCAACCTGACCGTGAACCAGACGGTTATCAATACGGGTTAAGAGAATATTTGGACTGCTCATTGTGTAATCCTCACCATAAAGTTGAATAATATAATTTTTTTAAATATATTATTATTGCGATATTTTACTGATGTATTTATTAAGGTTTAGTTATCTCCTTTACCATTAAGGCACTCCCCGATATTAATCGGGAAGTACATTGGGATAAATCATAAAAAAATAATGATTATGCTGAAATTCGATTCGCTGAACCACAGACATTAATTTTATTTCTGACAACTTCTTTCATCGCATCCATACCGACGCGCATATAATAACGAGGATCATTACCCTGCGGATTTTCCGCAAACCAGGCTTTAACCGCGCCAGCGAAGGCTATTTTTAATTCTGTGGCAACGTTCACTTTTGTGACGCCAAGTTCAATAGTGCGACGGACAAATTCATCCGGGACATCGCTGGCACCATGCAGCACCAGAGGAACATCCACCACTTCACGAATTTCCGCCAGCCGCTGGAAATCAATCTTCGGCGTTTTGCTGTATAAGCCGTGCGCCGTACCAATCGCTACCGCCAGGCTGTCGACGCCAGTCAGTTCGACAAAGCGTTTAGCTTCTTGTGGATCGGTCAGGAATGCACTTTCGGCGTCAACGCTCATGTCATCTTCAACACCGCCCAGGCGGCCCAGTTCTGCTTCCACGCTGCAATCCTGTGAGTGGCAGAAGTCGACAACCGATTTCACCAGCTTTACGTTCTCGGCAAACGGGAAGTGGCTGCCGTCGATCATCGCACTGCGCACGCCTGCGTGGACTTTACGGCGAATATCATCCAGCGATTCGTGGTGGTCGAGATGCAGCGCCAGTGGCATGTTGTAGGTTGTGGAATAGGCACTACACAGGGCGTAGATCTCTTCCAGCGCGATATGTTTAAAGGTCCCCGGCGTCCCGGCGAGGATCACCGGCGATCGCATTTCACTGCACACTTCGAGGATCGCCTGGATCGTCTCGGCGTTATGAATGTTAAAAGCAGGCACCGCGTAGCCATTGGCCTGGGCGTCCTGTAACAGATATTTAGTGGAGATAATGCTCATAATGCGATCCTCTTATGCCTGCCACGGATGAATGATTACGCCTTGCACCACGCGGTTAACGGTGCCGCTGGCTGATGGGGTATCCGGCGTATTGCCCATGTGCAGCGACTGCATCAGTGCAAACGTCTGGGCGTACATCAGGAAGCAAAATGCCTGCTCAACGTCGATAAAGTGACGGGACGGCGGCAGGATGATATGTGGACCGGCGGTAATAACGTCGTTGCTTTCCGCGGCGATAGCGATTACGCGCATCGCCTGGTTATCGCGGCGAAGTTCAGCCAGCAGATCAAGATCATACTGACGGGTGTAAGGGTGGCTGGAGACAAATACCACCACCAGCGTTTCGTTATCGACCAGCGATTTCGGGCCATGACGGAATCCGGTCGGGGAATCATAAAAGGCCGCCAGTTTACCCGCCGTCAGTTCCAGTACTTTCAGCGCCGACTCGCGTGCTGCGCCCTGTAAGCCACCGCTGCCGAGATAAACGATCCGTTTCCACGGTGCGTAACCAAACACACCTTCGCTGAAATCGCCCAGTGAGGTCAGGATCGCCTGGCAACGATCCGCCACGTCGCGGAAGCTCTGGCTGTTGATCGTCTCAGGTGCGAAAACCGCGAGGCAGCTGACCATCATGGTGGTAATGCTGCTGGTCATCGCAAAGCCGCGGTCGTGCGTTTCTGCGGGCATCAGCAGGGCAAACGCGTTGTCGCTGTTGATCGCGTTTTGGTAAAGAGCGCCCGCTTCGTTGCAGGTGATCGGCAGGTGATAGCACTCGGGTACAAATTGATTTGCCAGTTCCACGGCGGCGACGCTTTCCGGGCTGTTGCCGGATCGACCGAAGGAGATCAACAGCAGTGGATGAGCTGGATTCAGGTAGTCCATCGGATTGGTGACCAGATCGGTGGTCGGTACGGCGCTGAAGTTTTTACCTGTATGGCTGGCGAGCCACGGCGCGATGATGTCACCGATAAATGCCGAGGTTCCGGCTCCGGTCAGGATTACCCGCAGATTCTCTTTGCGCAGTAACGGTTCAAGGAAGTTATTGAGCGCGGAACGTAGCGCGTCGATGTTGGTGAGTGAACGGATCCATGCGCGAGGCTGATGGCGGATCTCTTCTTCAGTCCATGTACCGGTTGCGGCGGCAGCAGGGGTGTAATTTTCTGGCATAACTCAATCCTTAGTCTGATGAACTTGACGTCGGGCGTTGTCGCTTTCACTTGCCTTTCGTTTCATTTCACTTGGTGATGTCTTTCGTTGATTAAAATCTATAGAAAAGAAACTGAAAGTTCAATGGAGAAAAAAGAAATAAAACGAAATTTGTGATCGTTGAAAGAAAAGACAAGGGAAGATTAAAGAATTGCATGATGACGTTGCTATGTGCACCGATTGCCGGATGCGGCGTACCGTAGGTCGCATAAGACGCGTCAGCGTCGCATCCGACACCGCTGTACAGATCAAAAAGAAAGAAAAAGAAAGGCCTTACGGGGGAAGTGAAGGCCCAATAAAGGAGCAAACTATCAAAACGAAGCTAATTGACCCTGAATCCAGATTTGTTGCACATGTAGCCCGCTATCCAGCGCAACGACGCTGGCGCGTTTGCCCGGTTTAAGCGATCCCAGAACATCATCAACACCCAGCATACGCGCCGGATGCAGCGACGCCATATGGATGGCTTCCGCAGGCGTTACGTCCGTCAACTCGACCATATTGCGCACTGCCGCATCAACAGACAGCGTACTGCCCGCCAGTCCACCGGACGCGGTACGGACAACGCCACCGTGCATCTGCACTTCTTCGCCACATAACGTATAGCGACCATCCGGCATCCCGGCTGCCTGCATCGCGTCGGTGATGAGCACGATTCTCTCTTTCGCACAGCAACAACACAGCGACATCGCCGCCGGATGCACATGATGACCATCGGCTATCAGTTCCAGCCAGGCGCGCTTGTCCGTTAATCCCGCGCCAACCATTCCCGGTTCGCGGTGATGTAAACCTGTCATCCCGTTATAGCAATGCACAAGGCCGTCGGCACCAGCGTCAAACGCGGCACGGGTTTGTTGCCAGGTCGCCGCGCTATGCCCCAGCATCACCCGTACGTTTTGCTGTTTAAGATGGCGGATGGCCTGCAATGCCCCTTCTTTTTCCGGTGCCAGCGCTACCACGCGCAAGGTGTGCTGAGAAACGGCAATCAATTGATCCAGCTCGGCAATTTCCAGCTCGCGAAACAGCTCCGGCGGATGCGCGCCTTTATTCTGCGGCGTGAAGTATGGTCCTTCGAGATAACTCCCCAGCACTTGCGCACCAGGTCCGTCGCGTTGGCAACGTTGAGCAATACGTTTCAGCGCCGCATGAATGGTATTAAGCGGCGCGGTTACGGTGGTCGGTAACCAACTGCCGACACCTTCGCGTGCTTTGTGCATTGCCAGCTTGTCGAGCACATCCGGCGCGTCATCCATTACATCAACGCCCGCACCACCGTGTACATGGGTGTCGATGTAAGCGGGGCAGAGCAGTTCCGCATCGCGTTCAGTCACGCCCACTGGAATCGGTTCGATTGCTGCGATTACACCGTCAGCAATACGCAACTGATGGTCATCGAGCCATCCCTCTTCAGTCAGCAGCCTTCTGGCGCGCAGAACGTGTGTCATATTCCTTCCTCGACCGGACATTCTTCATGGCAGCGGCCTAACTCGTCCACCAAACTGGTCAGCCCACGGTGTCCACACTCCAGCGCCTGCACACGGAACTCTTCACCGCTTAACCCTTCGCGCTCCAGCACCATCTCCAGTAGCAGTTGCAAATTGGTGCCGGTGATCACTTCACAGCCCGGTTTTTGCATCGCCAGCGTTGAAGCTACGCGAAACGGCGTGCCGCCCAGCAAATCCGTCAGAAAAACAATGCCGTCTTCACAATCGAGTTGGGCGATGGCCTCTTCAAGCTGCGATGTAAGCTGCGCGGTGCTTGAGGTTTCGGGAAAATCGATGGCAATAAACTGCGATTGCTCGCCGAGGATTTGCTTCATTGCTTTTTCCATGCCGCTGGCAAATCCGCCATGCCCTGTCAAAATAATACTTAACATCTAATACCTCATTGTATTTAAAGGAAATGACAGAATTTACCGACGATACCGAGAACCACGGTAACTGCAATCAGGCGCAGCGGACTCCAGCCGCGGCGTACCAGCCAGAACATGGTCAGGGTGTAGACCAGCGGTAAGAAGGCAGGCATCAGTTTGTCGATAACATCAGCCTGTAACTTAACCACTGCATCGCCAGCGGTGATTTCCAGCGTGGTGCTTAAACGAACATAGGTTGCTACCAGCGCGCCGATTACCGTCATCCCAACGATTGACGCAGCATGGCCGACTTTTTTGGTATTCGCTTTAATGAGTGGAATCGCCGCCACGCCCATGCGATAAGCATAATGCGCCAGACCAAAACGCAGCCCCAGGTGTACCACGTTGAACAGCACAATAAAGACGACAGCGCCAAGAATAGAGCCTTGTAGCGCGAGGCTTGCACCAATCCCGCCACAAATCGGCAGTAGCGTCAGCCAGAACATTGCATCGCCAATCCCGCCGAGCGGCGCACCGACGGCAATTTTGGTGCTCTGAATACTGTTAACGTCCTGCTTAGAACGCTCCATCGCAAGGATAATGCCGATAACAAACGTCACCAGAAACGGATGGGTATTGAAGAAACCCATATGCCCCTTCATGGCGCGCGCCAGGTCGCGTTTATTAGTGTGGATCTTTTTCAGAGCAGGCAGCAGACCGTACAACCAGCCGGAAGCCTGCATACGTTCGTAGTTAAAAGACGCTTGTAACAGCATGGAACGCCAGGCGACGCGGTTGATATCTTTTTTTGTCAGCTCTGCGCCAATGCTCTGATCTTCATACACGTTTTCATTGACGCCAGTCAGCAGTGTTTCTTCGTTTTCACTGACGTTCGGCAGGGTGGTTTGATTAGATGCCATCTTCAAATTCCTCTTTCTGTGCCGCAGGTTGAGTCGGTTCAGGAGATTTACGCAGCAGGTCGATCAGCGCCATCGCCAGCGCGGCGGCAGCAATAGCCAGCACCGGTAACTTGAGCCAGGCTGCGGCAACAAAGCCCAGGATGAAGTAGGGGATGTAGACGTTTTTCATCATGATTTTCAGCAGCACGGCAAAACCGATTGCTGGCATGATGCCGCCCGCGACGCCGAGGCCGTCGATTAATCGTTGCGGCAGGACATCAATGATGGTTTTTGCATGTTCCGCGCCGAAGTAGATAGGCAGGAAAGCGCAGAGAAAATAGAAAGTGCCGAGTGCCAGCAGTGCCAGATAGTTCACGCGTTCAATGCCGCGAGTATCGGCGTTCTCCGCCATCCGGTCGCAGCGGGACATTACGCCAGACATCACCGAGAACAGGAAGGTAATCCCCATCTGTACTGCGACAGCGAAAGGTACGGCGACACCGACCGCGACATCGGGTTTCACGCCAGTAGTAATGGCAAACGCCGTGCCGACGATAGTACCGATAATCACGTTAGGCGGTTGTGCGCCTGCCAGCGGGGCCAGCCCCATCCACACCAGTTCCAGCGTACCGCCGGTTAAAATACCGGTATGCAGATCGCCAAGTACCAGCCCGACTAACGGGCCGAGGACCACCGGGCGGTGCATATGGGTTAAGCCGTTAAACATATCCAGGCCAGCGATAAAGGCGATAATGCCCAACGCGAATGCCTGCAACAGACTGATTTCCATGATGAATCCCTCAAAGTAATTTAAAGAGGTCCACAGCAGGCTCTGTCGGGACGCCCTGAACGAAGCATTCCACCCCAGCGGCTTTCAGGTCGTTAAATGCTGCGATATCGCCCGCATCCACAGAAACCGTTTTGGCGATTTGTTGCTTGCCATTGGCGTAGTGCATATTGCCAACGTTAATGCGATTCACCGGAACGCCACCTTTCACCAGCGTCAGGAAATCGGCAGGTGTTTTACAAACCAGCAGGATTTTCTGTCGATCGGCGGCGCGGTGGATGTTGTCGATAACTTTTTGCAGCGTCCAGAAACGTACGGCGATCCCTTCTGCCAGTACCATTTCCATCAGGTTTTGTTGTACCGGATCTTCGGCAACCTCATCGTTGGCTACCAGCACCAGATTTGCCCCCGCAAATCCGACCCACTGAACGCCGACCTGACCGTGAATCAAACGCTCATCAATCCGGCTTAAAACAATATTTGGCATAGCGTGTTCCTCTTTGTTTTGCTTATTGGCCTTCACAGGCTGTGTGGTACTGCGCCAGGATGTCCTGAATATGGTTGATAATGAGTTCCCGTGGTGTTGGCTGCAGCTCGCCGGAGCGAACTTTCACGTATTGCAGCGGCAAATACTGGCTGATGAGCGGTAGCGGAATTGGTGAATCCGCCAGATTACGAACCAGATGAGCGAAAGCGTCATCAATCTGGCTGTCCGGCCAGTAATAGCGCACGCGATCTGAGTAGCTGTAACCACGCGCCAGGCGACGTGCGTTGCCGTCACCGTGGTAGTGGCTTTGCCAGTATTCCGGGCGGTCGAGCATCACGTTTTCCAGCACCTGACGCAGACCAGAACAGGCTTTTGCTGGTACCAGTTCTTCTTCAATCGCCGCCAGAGAGAACAGAGCTTCACGCAGGGCGAAGGTCAGCGCCGGGCCAACTTTCAGGATGGCAAAGTGGTCAATCACCAGCTGGCGCAACGATTGTGGCGTTTGATAATCGGTAGAGTGCGCTTCGAAAATCAGCGTTTCGTAGTTTTCGACCATCTGGCTTAAGGCGGTCGCTTTGACGGGCTGATAATCAATAACGTTGGTGTGATCGAATTCGACGCCGGGTTGAACCACCAGAGCAATGATGCGTGGCCAGATGGCACTCAGACCCTGCTTTTCAAAGGCGTGACGATGGGCTTCCAGCGTGGCGCGGGCGGCATCCGGCGTGGTGACCGCCAGCTCGCTTAAGGTTTCATGCGCGCCGCCAGGTACCGGCACTTCGGTACCAATGACATACTCCAGATCGGCTTCGCCAAAGTGTTCGCGACAGGTTTCTTCCGCCACTTTCGCCAGACGGGCGGCGCGTTCAGCCACGATGTCATCAGTTAAGGGAATTGGATCGTCCTGACAGGACATGCTGCAATCAAGGTGGATTTTTTTGAATCCTGCCGCAACGTAGCTTTTAATCAAATCATCGGCATTGGCCATTGCCTGAGCGGCTGGCAGGTTTTGCCAGCGGTTTGGACCCAGATGGTCACCACCCAGAATCAACGCATCCTGCGGGAAATTCAACGAGTCGGCGAGCTGACAAACAAAGCCGCGAAAATCGGCGGGCGTCATTCCGGTATAGCCGCCGAACTGGTCTACCTGATTGGAGGTTGCTTCAATCAGTAACGGCGTTTGGTTTGCACTGGCGTAGCGGATTGCAGCCTCCAGCACCAGCGGATGTGCGGAACAAACGGCATAAATTCCATTTGTTTTGCCCGCTTTGTGCTGTCTCACCATTTCTGTCAGATGTTTCACTTTCCTCTCCAGTTCAGATTACTGCGATATTAATCTTTCGTTTTGTTTCAGTTGATACTGCGCCATGGTGAGATAAAAATAAAACGAAAGATAATGGTTTTCTGATCTGATTCACAAAAGAAACATAATGAAAGCCACTGAAACGAGAGTAGCTTGCGCCAATGGGTAAGGTGGGCTTGCATTTGCTTAATAGAAAGGCGTTAATAGGCAAAACGAAATGAAACGAAAGTTTTACGAAAGGACTTACTATGAGTAATACCGACGCTTCAGGCGAGAAGCGAGTGACAGGCACCAGTGAGCGACGAGAGCAGATCATTCAACGCCTGCGCCAGCAAGGAAGTGTGCAGGTTAACGATCTGTCGGCATTGTATGGCGTATCTACTGTGACGATCCGCAACGATCTGGCGTTTCTGGAAAAGCAGGGGATCGCTGTGCGTGCCTATGGCGGCGCGTTGATCTGCGATAGCACGACGCTGTCAGTCGAGCCATCAGTGGAAGATAAAAGCGCGCTGAACACCGCAATGAAACGCAGCGTTGCGAAAGCTGCCGTTGAGTTGATTCAGCCAGGTCATCGGGTGATCCTCGATTCCGGGACCACCACTTTTGAGATTGCTCGTCTGATGCGCAAGCACACTGACGTAATTGCGATGACCAACGGTATGAACGTGGCTAATGCGTTGCTGGAAGCGGAAGGCGTTGAGCTGCTGATGACCGGCGGGCATTTGCGCCGTCAGTCGCAATCTTTTTACGGCGATCAGGCTGAACAATCGCTGCAAAATTACCACTTCGATATGCTGTTTCTTGGCGTAGATGCGATCGATCTGGAGCGCGGCGTCAGCACGCATAATGAAGATGAAGCCCGTTTAAACCGTCGGATGTGCGAAGTTGCGGAACGGATCATCGTGGTCACCGATTCCAGTAAGTTCAACCGTTCCAGTTTACATAAGATCATTGATACTCAACGTATCGACATGATCATTGTTGATGAAGGCATTCCTGCGGATAGTCTGGAAGGCCTGCGAAAGGCTGGGGTTGAAGTGATTCTGGTCGGGGAGTGAGAAAGGGTGCCCGCTGGTCAACACGAATGCGTTCGGCGGGCATTGTGAACACCATCAATGGGCTTCTTCTGTCTCTCGGGTGAGGGTTTCCCAGTCGGCAGGAGGATGTCCTCTTTTTAACATTTTGCTGAATACGGTATAGGCATCTGTTTTTTTACCGTAGGTGCGCAGCGTGTTTTCATCGTTCATCCATCCCAGAATGATGACTTTCTCTTTTTCGCTGTAACGAAAGAAGAGACGATAACGACCAGCACCAAATTTTACCCGTGACCAGTCTTTATTTTTCCCAGAGCCTAACGACTTGCCATGACGGAATGCCGGTGATGATGGATTGACCGTGATATGCTCCTCAATCACTTTATGGACTACCGCCAATAACTTTGTGGCGGCTTTTCTCTGATAATTTTCAGGATCTTTTCCCTTTAATGTCTCGACTTCGGCAACTAAAGCGTCGTAGGTTTCCTGAAAACAGGGATGAGCATATAGCGCCCAACCATTAACCCTTTGTGGAAAATCCATTATTCGTCGTCGCCAATCTCATCATCAATGTTGACGTCCATGCCAGCGACAAGTTTCTTTCCTTGTTGAGTGTCGAATGGACGAGTTTTTTGCGGGTTGTTCTGGATATCTGCATCCAGAAAACGCAAAAATGCATTCATAGTATGATCCTCCTGTTCATCTCCCAGTCGGCACATAAATACTTGCCCACCAGGCAGAATTTCGTAATGAATGCTGTCCTGGCCTGGCTTCAGTTTTAAGGCCTCACGCACTGGCGCGGGGATAGTTGTTTGTCCGCGTATCGTGACCTTTGATTCAGTGGTCAGTACAGCGTGAGAGCGAGCATTAGCGGGCATGATTCACTGTCCTTTTACAGCCTGTTTTCTGCTCAAATTATAAGCTTGAACTAAGGTAATGCAAATGCATTATTAATGTACGTGGGGGCTTTAAACAATAAAAACATGGCACTAAGGCCATGTTTTGCGAGGGACGTTCCAAAAGAAATCAGGTCACCGGTGCCGGGTTAAACACCGCCAGCTGGTTATGCAGTCCCCATTGATCTGAGAAGGTTTTCTTCTTCCCGCTGGCGACGTCGAGAATAAAGTGGAACAACTTCCAGCCCACCTCTTCAATAGTTTCTTCGCCGGTAGCGATGGTGCCCGCATTAATATCCATTAAATCAAACCAGCGGTTCGCCAGCTCGGTGCGGGTCGCCATTTTAATGACGGGTACCGCCATCAGGCCGTACGGCGTACCGCGACCGGTCGTAAACACTTGCACGGTGATACCCGAAGCCACCTGTTGCGTGCCACAGACAAAATCGCTGGCTGGCGTCGCGGCGTAAATTAATCCGCGTTTAGTCGGGCGTTGACCAGGCGACAGCACTTCAACAATTGCACTTTTACCCGATTTAGCAATGGAGCCGAGCGCTTTCTCCACCACGTTTGCCAGACCGCCTTTCTTGTTGCCCGGCGAAGGGTTGGCGCTGCGGTCGGTTTTTCCCATATTGAGATAGTTATCGTACCACTCCATCTCCTCCAGCAGCCGTTTACCGACCTCTTCGTTCACTGCGCGTGGTGTCAGCAGATGGATCGCGTCACGCACTTCCGTGACTTCTGAAAACATCACCGTTGCGCCGCAGCGCACCAGTAGATCAGACGCATACCCAACCGCCGGGTTTGCCGTTACGCCAGAAAACGCATCGCTACCGCCGCACTGCATGCCGACAACCAGTTCTGAAGCCGGACAGGTTTCTCGCTGCCGTTGATTCAGTTTGTGCAAATGGCGTTCGGCGACCTGCAAAATATCCTCGACCATGGACTGAAAACCGACATGCTTTTCATCCTGCAAACTGACAATGCTGGCGCTTTCTACTGGAATAGCTTGCACATCATCCGTTCCAGTCAGCAGGCGTTCAGGCTGCAACTTTTCACAACCCAGACCAATCACCATTACTTCGCCGCCAAAGTTAGGGTTCAGCGAAATATTGTGAATGGTACGAATAGGCACAACTGCCGCCGGTGCGTTAATCGCCACGCCACAACCGTACAAATGATTCAGCCCCACCACGCCATCGACGTTCGGGTATTTCGGTAGCAGATCGCGTTCAATGATTTTTACTACATAGTCCACCACGCCTGCCACACAGTGGACGCTGGTGGTGATGCCGAGCAGGTTTTTAGTGCCCACGCTGCCATCGGCATTGCGATAGCCCTCAAAGGTGTATCCTTCCAGTGGCGGTAAGGGTGCCGGGACTTTGGTTGCCAGTGGCAGCGTGTGTAACGGCGGCGCTTCCGGTAGTACAACCATTGATTCGTCGATCCAGCTTCCGCGTGGGATTGCGCGCACGGCGTAACCAATCACTTCGCCATAACGAATAATTTCACCATTAGCCGGAATGTCCAGCAATGCGACTTTATGCCCCTGGGGAATATGTTCAATTAATTCCAGCCCATCCGGAAAACGCGTTCCTGCTTTCAGGCCATTATCATTAACAATAATTGCCACATTATCTGTGTCGTGAACTTTTATATAAAACGCAGTTGGCGTTTCTTGTCTGATTTCGATGTTGGCCATTGTGCAATATTCTCCAGCCAGGGGTTATTAAAATGAGGACCTGGTCTCATTTAAAAATAAATGACTTCATTGGGTGAAATAAGAATGTCAGGAGTTTAAACGCAGAAATGTGATCAATGTCAATCATTTCAGGGATTGCAGTGCCGCACGGTAAGGTAAAGCGCAAATCTGTGCTTTAGCGCGCAACCTTATGTGCATATGCTCAAAATAATATTTAAATAGTATTAATTAAATTAGCATTTGCACAATGATTATTATTCTCGCGCTGCTTATACTAATTCCCGAGTTCATTGCCGTAACGGCATAAATAAAACTCATAAATAACACCTTCCCCATAATAATAAAAATCAGCATAAGTACCCGAGGTAAATAAAATGATTCTGGACACCGTTGACGAAAAAAAGAAAGGCGTGCATACCCGCTATTTAATATTACTGATTATTTTTATTGTTACCGCCGTTAACTACGCCGATCGTGCAACGCTGTCTATTGCTGGTACCGAAGTGGCAAAAGAGTTGCAGTTAAGTGCGGTTTCGATGGGTTACATCTTCTCCGCTTTTGGCTGGGCCTACCTGCTGATGCAAATCCCCGGCGGCTGGTTGCTTGATAAGTTTGGCTCGAAAAAAGTTTACACCTACAGCCTCTTTTTCTGGTCGCTGTTCACTTTCCTGCAAGGCTTTGTTGATATGTTCCCGCTGGCCTGGGCAGGGATCTCCATGTTCTTTATGCGCTTTATGCTCGGCTTCTCGGAAGCGCCATCATTCCCGGCGAACGCCCGTATTGTCGCCGCCTGGTTTCCGACAAAAGAACGTGGTACTGCCTCCGCCATCTTTAACTCGGCGCAATATTTCTCGCTGGCGCTCTTTTCGCCGCTGCTTGGCTGGCTGACTTTCGCCTGGGGCTGGGAGCACGTCTTTACCGTTATGGGGGTGATTGGTTTTGTGCTGACGGCGCTGTGGATCAAGTTGATTCATAACCCGACAGATCACCCACGTATGTCTGCGGAAGAGCTGAAGTTTATCTCAGAAAATGGCGCGGTGGTCGATATGGACCACAAAAAGCCGGGCAGTGCGGCAGCAAGCGGTCCCAAACTGCATTACATCAAGCAATTGCTCTCTAACCGCATGATGCTGGGCGTATTTTTCGGACAATATTTTATCAACACCATCACCTGGTTCTTCCTCACCTGGTTCCCGATTTATCTGGTGCAGGAAAAAGGCATGTCGATTCTGAAAGTGGGTCTGGTCGCCTCGATTCCGGCACTGTGTGGCTTTGCGGGCGGCGTGCTGGGAGGTGTCTTCTCGGATTATCTGATCAAACGCGGTTTGTCCCTGACCCTGGCACGTAAGCTACCGATTGTGCTGGGAATGTTGCTGGCTTCCACCATCATCTTATGTAACTACACCAACAACACCACGCTGGTGGTCATGCTGATGGCGCTGGCTTTCTTTGGCAAAGGATTTGGTGCGCTGGGCTGGCCAGTGATTTCTGACACCGCGCCGAAAGAGATTGTTGGTCTCTGCGGCGGCGTCTTTAACGTCTTTGGCAATGTTGCCTCCATTGTCACTCCACTGGTGATTGGCTATCTGGTAAGTGAACTGCACTCCTTCAATGCAGCACTGGTTTTCGTGGGATGTTCAGCGCTGATGGCGATGGTCTGCTACCTCTTCGTAGTTGGCGACATTAAACGTATGGAATTGCAGAAATAAGCAAAGGTATAAGCGATGAATAACAATGTTTTCCCGAATAAATTCAAAGCCGCACTGGCTGCGAAACAGGTACAAATTGGTTGCTGGTCAGCACTCTCTAACCCGATTAGCACTGAAGTTCTTGGTTTGGCTGGGTTTGACTGGCTGGTGCTGGATGGCGAACATGCGCCAAACGATATCTCCACGTTTATTCCGCAGTTAATGGCCCTGAAAGGCAGCGCCAGCGCGCCAGTAGTGCGAGTGCCGACCAACGAGCCGGTAATTATTAAGCGTCTTCTGGATATCGGTTTCTATAACTTCCTGATTCCTTTTGTAGAAACAAAAGAGGAAGCAGAGCTGGCGGTGGCATCAACCCGTTACCCACCGGAAGGCATTCGCGGCGTCTCCGTTTCTCACCGCGCCAATATGTTTGGCACCGTGGCGGATTATTTCGCTCAGTCGAACAAGAACATCACCATTCTGGTCCAGATAGAAAGTCAGCAGGGCGTAGATAACGTCGATGCCATTGCCGCTACCGAAGGCGTAGACGGTATCTTCGTCGGCCCCAGCGATCTGGCTGCGGCATTAGGCCATCTCGGCAATGCCTCGCACCCGGATGTACAAAAAGCAATCCAGCATATTTTTAACCGTGCCAGTGCGCACGGCAAACCCAGCGGTATCCTCGCACCGGTCGAAGCCGATGCGCGTCGTTATCTGGAATGGGGCGCGACGTTTGTGGCTGTCGGCAGCGATCTCGGCGTCTTCCGCTCTGCCACTCAGAAACTGGCTGATACCTTTAAAAAATAACCACCACCGCAACAAGAGAGATGATTGATATGACTATGAAAGTTGGTTTTATTGGCCTGGGGATTATGGGTAAACCAATGAGTAAAAACCTTCTGAAAGCAGGTTACTCGCTGGTGGTTGCTGACCGTAACCCAGAAGCTATTGCTGAAGTGATTGCTGCAGGTGCAGAAACAGCTTCTACGGCTAAAGCGATCGCTGAACAGTGCGACGTCATCATAACCATGCTGCCAAACTCCCCTCATGTGAAAGAGGTGGCGCTGGGTGAGAATGGCATTATTGAAGGCGCGAAGCCAGGTACGGTATTGATCGATATGAGTTCTATCGCACCGCTGGCAAGCCGTGAAATCAGCGAAGCGCTGAAAGCGAAAGGCATTGATATGCTGGATGCTCCGGTGAGCGGCGGTGAACCGAAAGCTATCGACGGTACGCTGTCAGTGATGGTGGGCGGCGACAAGGCTATTTTCGACAAATACTATGATTTGATGAAAGCGATGGCGGGTTCCGTGGTGCATACCGGGGAAATCGGTGCAGGTAACGTCACCAAACTGGCAAATCAGGTCATTGTGGCGCTGAATATTGCCGCGATGTCAGAAGCGTTAACGCTGGCAACCAAAGCGGGCGTTAACCCGGATCTGGTGTATCAGGCAATTCGCGGTGGGCTGGCGGGCAGTACCGTGCTGGATGCCAAAGCGCCGATGGTGATGGACCGCAACTTCAAGCCGGGCTTCCGTATTGATCTGCATATTAAGGATCTGGCAAATGCGCTGGATACTTCCCACGGCGTCGGCGCGCAACTGCCGCTCACAGCTGCGGTTATGGAGATGATGCAGGCACTGCGAGCAGATGGTTTAGGAACGGCGGATCATAGCGCCCTGGCGTGCTACTACGAAAAACTGGCGAAAGTCGAAGTTACTCGTTAATGACGTCGTGCCCGGATGGCGTATTGCAATCCGGGCCTGGAATCCAGGCCGAATAAGAGAAACGCCCTCCGGCGTCATGTGGTAACAGGCATAGGTATGAAAATCGTAATCGCCCCAGACTCTTATAAAGAAAGTTTATCTGCCAGCGAGGTTGCGCAGGCGATAGAAAAAGGATTTCGGGAAATTTTTCCTGATGCACAGTACGTTTCTGTTCCTGTTGCCGACGGTGGCGAAGGAACGGTGGAAGCGATGATTGCAGCCACCCAGGGTTCCGAACGTCACGCCTGGGTTACAGGGCCGCTGGGCGAGAAAGTGAATGCCAGTTGGGGGATCTCCGGCGATGGCAAAACCGCGTTTATTGAAATGGCGGCGGCCAGTGGGCTGGAGCTGGTACCTGCGGAAAAACGTGATCCACTCGTGACCACTTCACGCGGCACAGGCGAGTTAATTCTGCAGGCGCTGGAGAGCGGCGCGACAAACATTATTATCGGCATTGGCGGTAGCGCTACAAATGATGGCGGTGCAGGCATGGTACAGGCGCTGGGGGCGAAATTATGCGACGCCAACGGCAATGAAATTGGTTTTGGCGGCGGTAGTCTTAATACTCTGAATGATATTGATATTTCCGGCCTCGATCCGCGCTTAAAAGATTGCGTCATTCGCGTCGCTTGTGATGTCACCAATCCGCTGGTGGGCGATAACGGCGCATCGCGCATCTTTGGCCCACAAAAGGGAGCCAGTGAAGCGATGATTGTTGAGCTGGACAATAACCTCTCTCACTATGCCGATGTCATTAAAAAAGCGCTGCATGTTGATGTGAAAGATGTCCCCGGCGCAGGAGCTGCGGGAGGTATGGGCGCGGCGCTGATGGCGTTTCTTGGTGCGGAACTGAAAAGTGGTATTGAAATCGTCACGACGGCGCTGAATCTGGAGGAACATATTCACGATTGTACGCTGGTGATCACCGGTGAAGGGCGTATTGACAGCCAGAGTATTCACGGCAAGGTTCCGATTGGCGTCGCAAACGTGGCGAAAAAGTACCATAAACCGGTGATTGGCATTGCGGGTAGCCTGACCAATGATGTTGGCGTTGTACATCAGCATGGCATTGATGCGGTCTTCAGCGTATTGACCAGCATTGGTACGTTGGACGAAGCATTCCGCGGGGCTTATGACAATATTTACCGTGCTTCACGTAATATCGCCGCGACACTGGCTATTGGAATGCGCAACGTGGGGTGACAAGGGCGCGCAAACCCTCTATACTGCGCGCCGAAGCTGACCAGACAGTCGCCGCTTCGTCGTCGT
>ENA-OVGI01000495-OVGI01000495.1-human-gut-metagenome-genome-assembly--contig:-NODE-495-length-29439-cov-5.914715_pt1 | contig 29439 bp, 20 predicted proteins | sample MGYA00237771_ERZ505421 | MGnify/ENA primary metagenome ERZ505421 (study PRJEB26158, sample SAMN06016378) | human gut metagenome | biome: human gut; feature: ankylosing spondylitis patient; material... | reverse complement strand
GCATACGAGATCGTACGGTGACTGGAGTTCAGACGTGTGCTCTTCCGATCTACGGCGGTGACAACAGCAAGAAAGATTTGCATGAGAAAAACCTCCGTTTCCTTCTTGACTGTCGAAAAAGTGCAGTTTATGCCGCTGAAAAATGCGGCTGGAAGGTTATTAATTGCTGTGAAAACGGAGAGATTAAGAGTATAGAAAAAATATCGGAAGAGATAGAGAGGGTAGCGGCTGAAATTTATGCTGAGCTTTAAAAAAATTGAGCAAAGTGACATAAACGAACTTAAAAAATACTACGATTATGGTGAGTGCATGGGTTGCGATACCAACCTTTTGAACGCTTATCTTTGGCGAAACGAATACAATATTAAATTTGCTTTTTATGATGATACAATTGTCAAGGTGTATTGTAATCCCGACGAGTCTGTCTGGGGTTACTGTATGCCTACAGGCAAAAATATAAAGGGTGCGCTTGAAGAGGTTTTCAAAGATGCCGAGGAGAGAAACGGCAATTTGCAAATTGTTATGCTGACAAACGGCAATCGTGCAATGCTTGAAACAATGTTTCCCGACAAATTTGATTATGTCCGTTCACCCGAAAATCAGGATTACATCTACACTTCCCGTGACCTTGCAACCCTTGCGGGCAAAAGGTTTCACGCAAAGCGTAACCACATTTCAAAATTTTACAGAACCTACACCGATACCCGTTTTGAAACTCTGTCGGATTCAAACATTCCCGATGCATTAACGGTTGCAAAACTGTGGTGTGCGGAAAATGACACCGATCCCGAAGCTTCAAGCGAAATTACGGCAATCAGGGAAATGTGCGATCTCAAAGACGAATATAATGTCAAGGGCGCTGTACTGTATGTTGACTCAAAGCCTGTTGCCATGACTCTCGGAAGTGAAATTTCACCCAAGGTGTATGACATCAACTTTGAAAAGGCACTTCGTGAATATGACGGTGTTTATGCCGTAATCAACAACGAATTTGCCAAAACTCTTACGCAGTATGAGTATATAAACCGTGAGGAAGATATGGGACTTGAGGGACTCAAAAAGTCTAAACTTTCATACAATCCCGTTATTATCCTCGACCGTTGGAATGCAATACCGAAAAAACGATGAAAACGATATTTCGCAAAACCGAAAAATCCGATACCGAAAGCCTAAAAAAGCTGTGGCTCTCGTGTTTTGACGAGAATGTAACTGCCGTTAACCTGATTTTTGACAGCGACCTTTTTGACGGTTGCTGTGCCGTTGTTGACGATAGAATCGTTTCGGCTCTTTACCTTGTAAAAGGTACGCTCAACGGCGAAAAATCGCATTATCTTTGCGGTGCGTCAACCGATAAATCTTTCCGTGGCAACGGGATAATGTCAAGGCTGATTGATTTTGCACTTAATGATGCAAAGAATAACGGTGATGTCTATTCTCTGCTTTTCCCGGCAAATGACGGCTTGTATGGCTTTTACACAAAACTCGGATATACTCCGAGCTGCACCGTAAAAAGCCGTGAAATTTCAAGGCAAATGCTTGAAAGTTTTGCAGAGAAGGGCTTGAATATCGGCTGTTCAAAAGAAAATTCTTTCATATACGGTGAGAATTTTTTTGAATTTGCAAAGTCCTATTATGAGATTTACGGCTCAAAGGTAATCAATAAGAATGACTGCTTTGCCGTATTTGATGAAAACGAAAATACTGCCGATGTTTTTTACTCGGCTTATAAAAATATAAACGAACTTTCCGCACTTTTGCTTGAAAATACAAAATCAGAAAGGTTTGTGTTTACGGGCAAATCCGATAACGCTCTTTTTGAAAACTGCCAATCACAAAAATGCGGAATGATTAAATCACTCGACAAAAACCATAAAATTCCCGACGATGTCTATATCGGGATCACTCTTTCCTGAAAGGAAGTTTACTATGTTCTATGTATTTCTTGCAGAAGGCTTTGAAGAAACAGAGGCGCTTGCCCCCGTTGATGTAATGCGCAGGGCAAAGCTTGATGTTAAAACAGTCGGTGTAACAGGCGAATGTGTTACAAGCTCACACGGTGTGCCTGTAAAAGCCGATATCACAATTGACAATATTGACCTTGACGATGTTCAGGGTGTTGTACTCCCCGGCGGTATGCCCGGAACTCTCAATCTTGAGGCAAACGAAAAGGTTCTTGAGGCTGTTAAGTATAGCTGTGAAAACGGCAAAATCGTTGCCGCTATCTGTGCCGCTCCGTCAATTCTCGGTCATCTCGGAATCCTTGACGGCAAAAAGGCAACCTGTTTTCCGGGTTTTGAAAAGGAACTCAAGGGTGCAGACTATGCAGGCACTCACACCGTAACGGACGGCAATATTATTACCGCAAAGGGTGCAGGCTGTGCAATTGAATTCGGTCACGCAATTGTTTCTCTCGCAGTGTCAAAGGATGCCGCCGACAAGGTTATCGGTGATATGCAATGCCTGTGAAAAATGTTCGTGAGCTGAAAAGTCAGCTCCGTGCAAAACATAAAAAAATCCGAAAAAGCTGTCCTCCCGAAAAAAAGCAACAGCTTGACCTCGCCTTGCAGAACGCTTTTCTGGCAAGTGAGGAATACAAAAACTGTGATGTGCTTTTTGCCTTTGTTTCATCACCGATTGAGGTTGACACCTCGCTTATCCTTGAAACAACGCTGAAAGACGGCAAAAGACTTGCTTTGCCAAAGTGTAAAAATAATTTCGGCAAAATGGATTTTTACCTTGTAAATTCACTTTCTCAGCTTGAAAAGGGTGCGTTTTCAATCATGGAACCAAACCCCGAGGTTTGCGAAAAGTACGAGGATTTCTCACACGGACTCTGCCTTGTTCCGGGACTTTGCTTTGATATGCAGGGATTCCGCCTTGGATTCGGCAAGGGTTACTATGACAGATTTTTACAGAATTTTTCGGGAACAAGCGTTGGGCTTTGCTACTCCAAATGTATAGAGCATACTCTGCCCTCGGGAGTGTTCGACCGCCCTGTCGATGCCGTGATTACCGAAAAATATACCAACCGAACAAATAACGAGTTTGTAAAGGAATGATACATTATGAACCCTGATAATTTTAATATGAGCGAACAGGAGCTTAACGCTCAGCGTCGCAGAAGAGCCGAAAACTTTAAACTTAATATTGATGAAAGCGAGTATGAGGACGATAATTTCGTCAAGTCTGAGGATGAACCGTCAAACCTTAATTCATACAGCGGTCAGGATGTCAAAAAGCAAATGGCCCGTGAATCAAAGCAGGTTTTAAAGCAGAAGAAAAAGGAAGAAAAAAAGGCTCTTAAAGCAAAGAACAAGTATAATCGCAGAACCTTCCGCTTTATCTGGATTATCTCGGTTTTAATTGTCGGAGCAATGGCGGCTGTATATATGATAACAGGCATGAACGATTTGCTTGCCGTGAACAGAACCGATTCCTCAACCGTGAAAATTGAAATTCCCGAAAATCCGACTGTTGACGATGTTACAAAGGTGCTTGTTGACAATAAAGTAATCGGTGAGCCGTCATATTTCAAGCTTTTTGTCAATGTCACAAAGTCTGCTGATGATTTTACTCAGGGTACATATGAAATTCGCAGAAATATGGACTACGAGGCAATCATCAACTTCCTTTCGAGTAACAACAACAGAACCGACACGGTTTCCGTTACAATTACCGAGGGCGAAAGCGTTCTTGAAATTGCCAACACTCTTGAAAAGAACGGTGCTTTGGGCGACAGGGACGAGTTTCTTTCGCTTTGCAATTCCGAAAAGTTTGACAGCGACTTTGACTTTATCAAGGCTGAAACAAATGCGGACAAGCGTTACTACAAGCTTGAGGGCTATCTCTATCCGGATACCTACGAATTCTACAGAAATGAAAATGCAGAATCCGTAATCTACAAATTTCTCAACAACTACGAAACAAAGATTAATGAAAAGCAGACTGTTGACGGATATTCAAAGAAAACAACAGTTTTGAAAATGGTTGAAGAGAGCGACACAAAGTATTCGCTTGATCAGGTTATGACAATCGCATCTATCATTCAGGCAGAGGCGGCTGACAAAGAGGATATGTACTACATTTCCTCAATCCTCCACAACCGTCTTACAGCCGACAGCAGTCTCGGCGTGTCAAGCCTCGGTCTTGATTCAACAAAGTTCTATCCATACAGAAGTCTTGAGGATGTTCCCGAAAATGACAGAAGCACCTACAAGAGCAGATATGATACATATGACAGGAAGGGACTTCCTTATGGTCCTATCTGCAACCCCGGTATGGATGCGATAATTGCCGCACTCAATCCGAACAGCTCGGATTATTACTTCTTCTGTCATGACAGCAAGGGACAGGCTTATTACGCATCAACACTTGAACAGCAAAACGCAAATCTGGAGTATATTGAAAGCTATGATAACTAATTTTGAAAAACCCGAAATTTTGTCACCGGCAGGTGATATGGATTGCCTTAAATCCGCTTTAAACTTTGGCGCAGATGCAGTTTTTCTTGCAGGAAAAATGTTCGGAATGCGTTCCGCACCGCAGAATTTTGATAACGATCAGCTCAAAAAGGCTTGTGACCTTGCCCACGCAAAGGGTGCAAGAATCCATGTGACCTGCAACACACTTCCACGCAATAATGAAATTCCTCATCTTCAGGAATTTATGGAGAATGCTCAGGCTTGCGGAGTTGATGCGTTCATAATTGCCGACCTCGGTGTTTTTGAGGCGGCTAAAAAGTATGCGCCAAAGGTTCAGCGCCACATTTCGACTCAGGCGGGAGTGACAAACTATGCGGCGGCAAATGTGCTTTACAATATGGGTGCGTCAAGGGTTGTGCTTGCAAGAGAAATTCCGCTTGATGAAATTGCCGAAATGCGTGCAAAAGTTCCGAAAGAGCTTGAAATTGAATGCTTTGTACACGGTGCAATGTGTGTTTCATTTTCAGGCAGATGCCTTATTTCAAGCTATATGACAGGCAGAGATGCGAACCACGGCGACTGCGCTCAGCCGTGTCGCTGGAAGTATCATCTTTACGAAGAAAACCGTCAGGGACAGTATTTCCCTGTTGAAGAAACAGGTGACGGCACATATCTCTACAATTCAAGAGATCTCTGTATGATTGAGCATATCCCCGAGCTTGTAAAGGCAGGTATTTCAAGCTTTAAGATTGAGGGCAGAGCAAAGTCGGCTTACTATGTCGCTGTTACAACAAACGCTTACCGTCACGCTGTTGACGATTATTTTGCAGAGGGTGACGATTATGTTCTCAAACCGTGGATAAGGGAAGAGCTTGAAAAAATTAGCCACCGTGAGTACAACACAGGCTTCTATTTCGGCAGAGAACCCGGTCAGGTTACGGGCAACGGAGGATATATCCGTCATTATGACAATGTTGCATTGTGTGAAGAGCTTGTTGACGACACAACCGCAGTGATCACTCAGCGCAACAAATTCTATGTGGGCGACACACTTGATGTACTTCCGCCAAGCGGAGTGCCGTTTGAAATCAAGTGTGAATCACTTACAACCGACGAGGGTATGCCCGTTGAAAGTGCGCCGCATCCGATGCAAAGACTTACAATGAAATGCAACGCTCCCGTTCCGTCAGGCTCGGTTATCAGAAAAAAGCGTGATTAATCCCGAATTTTGCTATTGACAACACAAAGAAACAGTTTTATAATCTATGTATTGAAATTGAATTACAATATTCGGCTGTGACGGGATTAACCGAAATGTCAGCATTTCAGAGAGAAAGCCGTTTTGGTGCAAGGCTTTTATGTGAAGTTTCGGTGCGCTGCCCCTGAGCTCTGTGTGATTAAGCACGGCGTATTTCTGCGTTAAGGAAATGTAATCTATATGACGATTACTCAAAGCGGACGCTTGGCGTCAATTTGGGTGGTACCGCAGGATATTCCTGTCCCATTGTATTTTTATACAATGGGATTTTTTGTTGTGTATTTTGCAGGAAGTTGTACAGTAGGGGCGGTCATTGGCCGCCCGCCTTGATGAATTATTTTGTTTAATCACATATGTTTTGATGTGATAAATGTTGTGTATCAAAATTTGAACGAATATTGTATTCCCCTGTGAATTTGTATAAGGAGAGATTTTTTATGAAGTGGACAGGACTTAACGAATTAAGAGAAAAGTTCCTTGAATTCTTTGAATCAAAGGGTTGTTTAAGACTCCCCAGCTTTTCGCTTGTTCCAAAGGACGACAACAGCCTTCTGCTTATCAACAGCGGTATGGCTCCTATGAAAAAATATTTTACAGGTGAGGTAACACCTCCTCGCAAGCGTGTTACAACCTGTCAGAAATGTATCCGTACTCCCGACATTGAGCGTGTCGGTATCACAGCCCGTCACGGTACATTCTTTGAAATGCTCGGTAACTTCTCATTCGGCGACTATTTTAAGCACGAGGCTACAGCATGGGCATGGGAATTCTTTACAAAGGTTCTTGAAATGCCTCCCGAAAAGCTCTATGTTTCAATCTATGAGGACGATGACGAGGCTTTTGACATTTGGACAAAAGAAGTCGGCGTTGATCCGTCACATATGGTAAGACTCGGCAAGGAAGATAACTTTTGGGAACACGGTTCAGGTCCCTGCGGTCCGTGCTCCGAAATCTACTTTGACCGTGGCGACGAAAAGGGCTGCGGCAGACCCGACTGTCATGTAGGCTGTGAATGTGACCGTTTTGTTGAGGTTTGGAACCTTGTATTTACTCAGTTTGAGAGTGACGGCAAAGGTAACTACACTCCTCTTGAACATCCGAACATTGATACAGGTATGGGACTTGAAAGACTTGCCTGTGTTATGCAGGGTGTTGACAACCTTTTCCTCGTTGACACAATTCAGAACATTATGAAACACATATCACAGATTACAGGTGTTGAGTACGGCAAAAATGAAAAGAGCGATGTTTCGCTCCGTGTTATCACAGACCATATCCGCAGTACAACATTTATGATCGGTGACGGTGTTCTTCCGTCAAACGAGGGCAAGGGCTATGTGCTTCGCCGTTTGCTCAGAAGAGCGGCTCGTCACGGCAGACTTCTCGGTTACAACGAGCCTTTCCTCTATAAGGTTTGCGATACGGTTATCAAAGAAAATCTCACAGCTTATCCCGAACTCAAGGAAAAGCAGGAGTTCATTACAAAGGTTATCAAGGTTGAGGAAGAAAGCTTTGCCAAGACAATTGATCAGGGCTTTAAGATGCTCAACGGCATTATGGACAGCGAAGATGTTAAGGTTCTCAGCGGTGAGGACGCATTTAAGCTTAACGATACCTACGGTTTCCCGATTGACCTTACAAGAGAAATCCTTTCCGAAAAAGGCATCAAGGTTGATGTTGAGCGTTTCCGTGAGCTTATGAAGGAGCAGAAAAAGCGTTCCCGTGACGCAAGAAAGAACGCCGGTGCAGACGCTTGGATTTCTGACACAACAGACCTTTCGGATGTTGCAAATACAGAATTCGTAGGTTACACAGACCTCAAGTCAACTTCAAAGGTTCTTGCAATCGTTAAGGACGGTGTGAGGGTTGACAGTATCGGTGAGGGCGAAAATGCTATCATCGTTCTCGACAAAACTCCGTTCTACGGAGAAGGCGGCGGTCAGGTTGGCGACACAGGTGTTATGGAGTCGGGCAGTTTTTCAGCTGATGTTGACAACACAACAAAGAATCCGTCAGGCACAATTTACCTTCACGCTTGTACAGTAAAGAGCGGCAGCATCAATGTAGGTGCAGAGGTTTCAACTGCTGTTGATGAAGAGCGCCGTGCGGATATCACAAGAAACCACACAGCGGCTCACCTTCTTCAGTCGGCTCTCCGTGAGGTCCTCGGCAACCATGTTCAGCAGGCAGGTCAACTTGTTTCAGACGATTACTTCCGTTTTGACTTTACTCACTTTGAGGCTCTCACGGCAAAGGAACTCATTGAGGTTCAGAATCTTGTGAATAAAAAGATTCTTGAGGCAATCCCCGTTACAACACAGGAAATGCCTATTGAAGAGGCTAAAAAGCTCGGCGCAATGGCACTCTTCGGTGAAAAGTACGGCGATGTTGTCCGTGTTGTAAGCGCAGGCGACTTCTCTGTTGAATTCTGCGGCGGTACACATGTAAAGAATACCGCAAACCTCGGTCTTTTCAGAATCAGACAGGAGGGTTCGGTTGCCGCAGGTGTAAGAAGAATTGAGGCTCTCACAGGTATGGGCGTTCTCAAGTACATCAACGGTATGAGCGCTGTTATTATGGATGTTTGCTCATTACTCAAAATTGCAAATCCAAAGGCAGTTGTTGAGGGTGTTCAGAAGGCTGAACAGCTTATCAAGGAACAGCAGAGAGAAATCAACGAGCTTAATTCAAAGCTTGCCGTTGCTCAGATCGGTCAGCTTTTTGCAGGCACAACGGAGGAAAACGGTGTAAGAGTGGTAACAGGCAGAATTGACAAGGCTAATGCCGACATTCTTCGCACAATGTGCGAAAAGGCAAGAGATTTTGCCCCGAAGTGCGTATGTGTTCTTGCAACTGAAAATGACGGCAAGGTGACATTTGCCGCAGCCTGCGGTAAAGAGGCTCTTGCTCTCGGTGCAAATGCAGGCAAAATCATAAAGGCTGTTGCTCAGAAGGTCGGAGGCAACGGAGGCGGAAAGCCCGATATGGCTATGGCAGGCGCTAAACAGCCTGAGAAGATTTCAGAGGCTCTTGACAGCGTAAAAGAAACTGTTTATGCAATGTTAAAATAATCGTTTAATGTGTATTTATGGCTTACTTGCCGGTTGAATTGTGGAAAATAGCCAAACGGTTACATAAAATCTTGTGCAATTAACAAAAACGGTTTTAAATCAAAACTATTGCAGTTTTGTTATTTTTATAGTATAATAAGCAATACTAAGATATGAAAATCTATCTTGGATATTTATGAACAATTTTAGGAGGAGATTAAAAATGTTCAAGAAAATTGCAGGTCTTTTTCTTGCAGCAGCAGTAATGTGCAGTTCAGCTGCCATCACAGCTAGCGCTGCAGAAGCAGAGGATGACGCTGCTGTTGCTGCAGCAGATCAGTCAGGCGAGGTTTCAGCCGACGGTTCATCAGAGGTTTCAGCTGACGCTTCTTCAGAAGTTGAAGCAGGCAATGTTATTAAGTTTGATGTTAAGAAGTCAGGCTGGAATAATGTTAAGACAGTATTCTGTCACGTTTGGAAGGCTGACGGTTCAGGCGATTGGCCGGCATGGCAGTCAAAGAAAGAAAAATGTAAGTACGATTCTTCAACAGGTATCGCTACATATGATCTTTCAAAGACAGGCAACACAATCTCTAAGTCAGACGGAAGAGTATACTGTGTAATCTTCAGTGCTAACACAGGTATGCAGTCATACAACGCTATCATGAGCGGCAACTGCATCGGTGACACACTTTATTGCACAGGTAATCAGCTTGAAAACCCTGAGGATTCAGAAAAGAAGGCAAATGAAGCTAAGTGGCAGAACAACTCAGACTGCGGTCCTGAAAAGAAGATTACTTCAACAGGTAACGTCATCGGTTCTGCTTTCCCTGAGGGCGAATCAGATGTAACATTGTTAGCTACATACCTCGTCGCTTACTACAATGATCCTGCTAAGACAGATCTTACACAGAAACTTCTTGACGAACTCAAGGTTAGCCCAACACAGGTTATGGGTGCTGTAACAGATAGGCTCAACGCTACAAACAACCCTGATAAGGATACGATTGCTCCTGCAGTTGAGAAGATTCTCGCAGGTTGCACAGATCCTACAACAGGTAAAAAGGTTGACAAGACTCAGCTCGACAACGCTAAGAAGACAGGTAACAAGGCAGCAGGCGGCAGCTCAAGCAACGGTTCAAGTTCTTCTTCAAGCAACGGTGGCTCAAGCTCATCAGGTTCAGGTTCTTCAAGCACAGGTGCAGTTAAGTCAGGTGTTGAAACAACTATCGTTTTCGTAATGGCAGGTCTTATGGTTTCAGCAGCAGGCGTTATGTTCCTTGCAAGAAAGAAGAAAGAAGACTGATTTTAACGAATTAATCTTTGATTAAGCATTTTTCGGACACTGTCAATCGGCAGTGTCCGTTTTGCTTTTTTAACCCATGGTGCAAAAATATTCAAAAAGTTTTTAAAACATCTTGACAACGCTCGCAGTGTTTGTTAAAATATTAATGTTGCAACGGGATGTAGCGCAGTTTGGTAGCGCACACGTCTGGGGGGCGTGGAGTCGCAAGTTCAAGTCTTGTCATCCCGACCAACTAAAGCCTTTTTGTCTTTTGACAGAAAGGCTTTTTTCTTTACGAGATAAACCGCTTACTGCAAATAATTAACGCAAAAGGAGAAAATATGCTTAATATCGGCTCTCATCTTTCAATATCAAAAGGTTTTTACGCAATCGGCAGAGATGCACTTTCAATCGGAGCAAACACATTTCAATTTTTTACACGCAACCCTCGTGGCGGATCTGCAAGAAAAATTGATATCGAAGATGTCAATGCACTTATAAAACTTATGACGGAAAATAATTTTGCAAAAATTCTCGCCCATGCACCATACACAATGAACCTCTGTTCGGCAAAACCCGAAACCCGTGAATTTGCTCTGAACACGCTTACGGATGATTTGAAACGAATGGAATATCTCCCGAATAATCTTTACAACTTTCACCCCGGCAGTCACACGGGACAGGGCGTTAAAGCTGCGGTTGAGCAAATCGGCACAGCATTGAATACTGCAATGTTCGATGATATGACAACCACGGTATTGCTTGAAACAATGGCGGGCAAAGGCACGGAGGTCGGCAGAACCTTTGAAGAACTGCGTATGATTATCGACCGTGTGGAGCGAAACGATAAAATCGGCGTCTGCCTTGATACCTGCCATGTTTTTGACGCCGGTTATGACATTGTGAATAATCTTGACGGAGTTCTTGAAGAATTTGACCGTGTAATCGGGCTTGAAAGACTCAAGGCAATTCATCTCAATGACAGTATGAATCCTATCGGCAACCACAAGGACAGACATCAGAAAATAGGCGAGGGTTACATCGGAATTGATGCGTTCGGAAAAATTATAAATAATGAAAATTTGCGAAATCTTCCGTTTTTCCTTGAAACCCCGAACGAGCTTGACGGTTATGCCAAAGAAATTTCGGCTTTGAGGAATTTGTATTCTGAATGACATTGCCTTAAAATAAATCAATACAAAAATTGTCAAAAATATTTGTTGCTATTGCAATTTGCAAAATTAAAAAAAATTTAAAGTCCTCTCGATTTTTCGGGGGGACTTTTTTCGCCTTTTTACAATAAAATCGGTTTGCCGTTACACATAATTTGAATGTGCAGACAAAGATATAATAATTACCCTTAATTCGGGAACAATAGTAAAAACGATTTACGGAGTGATATTGTGATTCAAAACATACGGAAAAATGAATTTGAAAGTTTAATAAAATCATCAAAGCCGGTGCTTGCCGATTTTTATGCCGAATGGTGTTCACCGTGCAGAATGCTTTCACCTGTAATAGAAGAAATCGGTGACAAATACAAAGCATATTTTGAAACCGTCAAGGTCAATGTTGACGAAAATCCCGAATTGACAGAACGTTACGGTGTATCGGGAATTCCTGCACTTTTGCTCTTTAAAAACGGCAACGAAATTTTGCGTATGTCGGGTGTTCAGACCGAAGAACGGATAATCTCCGCAATCTCCGAAAAAACGGGTGAGAGTTTTGTATGACCTTGTAATTGTCGGCGGAGGTGCGGCAGGACTTACGGCGGCACTCTATGCCTCTCGGAGCGGACTTGACTGCATTGTGCTTGATCCGTCATCACCCGAGGGCAGTTCAATTGCCCTCACGGATGCGGTTGAAAACTACACGGGCTTCAGTGATATTGCAGGTTTTGACCTCATTCAGCACTTTTATTCACACGCAAAGTCATTCGGTGCAAATTTTGTCAGACAATCCCTTGTCGGCATAAGAAAAAATTATGACGGTTTTATCCTTGAATGTTCCGACAGCGAGGTCAAGACAAAATCTGTTATTCTCTGCATGGGCGCAACCCACAAAAAATTGGGAATTGACGGCGAAAATAAGTTTGAGGGCAGAGGAGTAAGCTATTGTGCCGTGTGTGACGGCTATTTTTTCAAAGACAAAACAGTGGCGGTAATCGGCGGAGGAAACACCGCCGTTACCGAGGCGACCTATCTTTCTCATATATGCAAACGGGTTTTTCTTATTCACAGGGGCGACGCATTAAAAGCCGACAGAGTGCTTGTGCAAAAGCTTGAAAAATCGGGCAATGTCAAAATTCTTTACAACACCAATGTTGTGAAAATTGACGGTGACGAAAAGGTTAAATCGGTTACGCTTGATAATGAGAAAATTCTGAAAACTGACGGAGTTTTTGTTGCGGTAGGTCTTGAACCGAGAACCGAATGTGTCAAGGGCTTTGTAAAAACTGATGACAACGGCTATGTGATTGCTGATGAAACCTGTCAGACATCCGTGTCGGGAATTTTTGTTGCAGGGGATATCCGCACAAAAAATCTGCGACAAATTATAACCGCCTGTTGTGACGGTGCAAATTCTGTTTACGGAATAAACAAATTTTTGAAATTGTAAGGTTTTCTTTTTTTGATTTTTATGGTATACTATATCTGAAATTGTTAATTTTTCCGGATGAATAAAATGAAACTGTTACAAAATAAAAAAATAGCATATTTAACAGCAATTTTCTGCACACTTTTGTGGGGAACGGCTTTTCCGTTTATAAAGGTCGGCTACTCTGCTTTTAAGATTGAGGAGTCGGATATCGGCTCAAAGCTGATTTTTGCAGGAATGCGCTTTATGTTGGCGGGATTTATGGTGTTCCTCTTTTTGTGGATATCAAAAAGAAAACCGCCGACGCTTTCAAAAAAAGATATACTGCCTGTCTGTTCACTCGGAGTGGTTCAGACAGGATTGCAGTATATTTTTACATACATCGGAATCGGTTTTACAAGCGGAACGAACACCTCTATAATAACAGCTTGTGCGTCGTTCTTTACCGTACTTTTCGTGCCGTTGTTTTTCAAAAACGACAGGCTCACGCTGATGAAAATTATCGGTTGTATTCTCGGATTCGGCGGAATTATCGCAATCAATTTCGGCGGAACTGTCAGCACGGACACTTGGTTCGGCGATATGATGATTCTCTTTTCAACAATATCTGCGGCGGCAGGCAACATCGTTGCGAAAAAAGTCACAACAGGACGAGACCCGTTTCCTGTAACCGCTTTTCAGCTTTTAACAGGCGGTTTTATATTGCTTGTGTCGGGCATATGCTGCGGTGGCAGTATTGGTTTGATAAATGTTGAAAGTGTTTCCGTGTTGCTGTGGCTTGCGTTCGTATCAGCGGCGGCATTTTCGCTGTGGACAGCACTTCTTAAATTTCATGATGCAAGCAGAATTTCCGTTTTCAATCTGCTTGTTCCCGTGTTCGGAACAGTTTTGTCGGGACTTATGCTCGGTGAAAATGTTTTCAGAATCGAAACGCTCATCTCGCTTATTCTGATTTCACTCGGAATTGCGTTTGTAAATATGAATCTAAAAAAATCGGGAGGTAAAATATGAATCCTGATATAAAAGGTATTATTTCCGATATGGACGGTGTCATTCTTGACACAGAAAAGCTGTATGTCCGTTTTTGGTGTGAGGCGGCCAATTTTTACGGCTATCCTATGGAAACGCACCACGCACTCAGTATTCGCTCAATGGCTCGCCCGTTTGCAATTGCAAAATTAAAGGGCTTTTTCGGAGAGGATTTTGACTACTGCAAGGTTCACGATAAAAGAATTGAACTTATGGATAAGTTCATCTCGGAAAACGGCATTGAATCAAAGCCCGGTGCCGCTGAATTTCTCGGCTTTTTAAAGCAGAACGGCTACAGGGTTGCCCTTGCAACCGCAACCGCTCCGGAGAGAACGAAAAAATATCTTTCAGCTCTCGGTCTTTACGATTATTTTGACGAAATAGTTTGTGCGTCAATGGTTGCAAAAGGAAAGCCCGAACCCGACATTTATCTTTATGCCGCAGAAAAACTCGGACTTGCTCCCGAAAATTGCATTGCACTTGAGGACTCGCTCAACGGCATAAAGTCGGCAAGCTCGGCAGGGTGTAAAACGGTTATGGTTCCCGACCTTGACCGTCCGAGTGCAGAGGCAATTCCCCTTCTTTACGGAGTTGCAGACAACCTTATTGATGTAAAACGATTTTTGTAAAAAACATTAACGGACATAAAGCGTGTTTTGCTTTTGTATATTAAACAGGGTAGGTTTATACTAAAACAAGGAGGCGGTACAATATGTGGGATGCGATTTCAGCTGTGATGAATAGCTTCAATGACTTCCTGTGGGGTTGGTTTATGATTATCCTTCTTCTCGGAACTCACATTTTCCTCACAATTCGCACAAAATTTGTACAGAGAAAAACTTTTAAGGCAATCAAACTTTCGGTGACAAAGGATCCCGATTCAGACGGTGACATCAGCCCGTTTCAGGCTCTTGCAACAGCACTTGCCTCAACAATCGGCACGGGTAATATCATAGGCGTAGGTACTGCAATTGCACTCGGCGGACCCGGTGCGGTTCTCTGGTGCTGGCTCACCGGTGTTTTCGGTATCGCAACGAAGTATTCCGAGTCACTCATCGGTGTAAAGTATCGTGTAAAGACCTCTGACGGCAGAATGCTCGGCGGCGCTATGTATGCCCTTGAAAGAGGATTTAAGTTTAAGACTCTCGGCAAAATTTTAGCCGTTCTTTTTGCACTTTTGGCATTGCTTGCATCTTTCGGCATCGGTTCGGGTGTTCAGGTTAATGCAATTTCAAACATTATGAACAACACCTTTGACCTTGGTACGGTGAATCTTTTCGGTCAGGACGCTTCGGTTATTTCGATTGTTGTAGGTGTTCTTGTTGCTGCAATTACAGCCGTTGTAATTTTCGGAGGTATCAAGTCAATCTCAAGAGTTTGCGAACTCCTTGTACCGTTTATGGCTGTTTTCTATGTTCTCGGCTGTCTTATTATCCTCGGCATGAACTTTGATGTTCTCGGTAAGACATTTGAAATGATTTTTCAGGACGCATTTTCTCTCAAGTCCGTTGCAGGCGGTTTCCTCGGTTCAAGCCTTATGCTTGCCGCTCGTTACGGTATTGCAAGAGGCCTTTTCAGTAACGAATCCGGTATGGGTTCTGCTCCGATAGTTGCCTCTGCCGCTCAGACAAGAAACCCTGTTCGTCAGGCTATGATTTCTTCAACGGGTACTTTTTGGGACACAGTCGTTGTTTGCCTTATGACAGGTCTTGTGCTTGTAAGCTCAATTATCAAAAATCCTGCAATTGATGTTTCTGACGGCGGCGACCTTACATACAAAGCCTTCCAGCAGATTCCCGTAATCGGCACACCGATTCTTGTTATCGGCATTGCCGCTTTTGCATATTCAACAATCCTCGGCTGGTCATACTACGGTGAACGCTGCGTTGAATATCTTTTCGGCAGAGGCGGTATGATTCCTTACAAGCTGATTTTTGTATTTATTCTTCTCATCGGTCCTGTTATCAAGCTCGACCTTGTTTGGACAATGGCTGACATCTTCAATGCACTTATGTCAATTCCCAACCTTATTGCCGTAGTTGTGCTTTCGCCTGTTGTTGTAAAAGAAACTAACTATTACCTTTACGGCAACAGACTGGATGAATACGATAAAACCAAAATTCCTGTAGTAAATAAATAATCACATAAAGCCTGCACTATGCCCATGTGCAGGCCTGAATTTTAAGAGGGAACATTATGGAGAAATCAAGAATTGAAAAGCAATTTGATTTTATAAAGGAAATTGATAAAGAAAAATTCATTACCCGTCAAACCTACCTTTCCGACGCTCGAAAAAAGGAAAACGATGCCGAGCACGCATGGCATATGGCGATAATGACCGTCATGCTTTCCGAATATGCAAATTCGGAAATTGATGTGCTTAAAACAATGACAATGCTCCTGATTCACGATATTGTCGAGATTGACGCAGGTGATACATATGCCTATGATGAGGAAGCTAAGAAAACTCAGGCAGAGCGTGAAATGAAAGCCGCAAAAAGAATTTTCGGACTTCTTCCGGAAGATCAGGGCGAAAAGATGATGAATCTGTGGCTTGAATTTGAAAGCGGTGAAACAGCCGAAGCAAAGTTTGCTCACACAATGGATAACATTCAGCCCGCAATGCTCAATGATGCAACCGACGGCAAGGCGTGGGTAGAGCATATTGTTCACCTGCACAGTATTCTTAACCGCAACAAAAACACCGCCGACGGCTCAAAAAAGCTGTGGGAATATTCAAGGGATAACTTTATTATGCCCAATGTTGAAAAGGGCAGAATAATCAACGATTGAGCCGCAATAAATGATTTTGGCAATATAGGTTCTCTACTTGATTTTGAACAGCCGATGTGCTAAAATTAAAACTAACAATACAGAAATTTTCACTGTTTTTTATTATGGAACAATTGAAGGACTTTTATGTGAATTTTGTTCCGATTTGATAATTATGGAAAGGGTGTTTACAATGAAAAGTTCAGTTATAAAGGACGGCGTAAGTACCGCACCTCAGCGTTCGCTTTTGAATGCTCTCGGTCTTACCGAAGAAGAAATTAAGAAACCTTTTATCGGTATTGTAAGTTCCAAGAACGATATCGTTCCGGGACATATGAATATAGATAAGATTGTTGACGCCGTTAAGCAGGGCGTTGCTCTTGCAGGCGGTGTTCCGATTGTATTCCCTGCAATCGCTGTTTGTGACGGTATTGCTATGGGACATGAGGGAATGAAGTATTCTCTCGTAACCCGTGAGCTTATCGCAGACTCAACAGAGGCTATGGCAAAGGCTCATGCGTTTGATGCACTTGTAATGGTTCCTAACTGCGACAAGAATGTTCCGGGTATGCTTATGGCTGCCGCAAGAATCAATGTTCCGACAGTTTTCGTAAGCGGCGGTCCTATGCTTGCAGGTCATGTTAAGGGCAAAAAGACAAGTCTTTCGAGTATGTTTGAGGCAGTCGGTGCTTACACGGCAAACAAGATTACTGCCGAAGAGCTTGCCGAGTTTGAAAACAAGGCTTGTCCGTCATGCGGTTCATGTTCGGGTATGTACACCGCCAACAGTATGAACTGTCTTACCGAGGCAATCGGTATGGGACTTCAGGGTAACGGTACAATTCCTGCTGTTTACTCAGACAGAATCAAGCTTGCAAAGCACGCCGGCATGAAGGTTATGGAGCTTCTTGAAAAGGATATCCGTCCTCGTGACATTCTCACGGAAAAAGCATTTATGAATGCTCTTACTGTTGATATGGCTCTCGGCTGTTCAACAAATACAATGCTCCACCTTCCTGCAATCGCAAAAGAGGCAGGTGTTAAGCTTAACCTTGACATTGCCAATGAAATCAGCAAAAAGACTCCTAACCTTTGTCACCTTGCTCCTGCAGGTCACACATATATGGAGGATCTCAACGAAGCAGGCGGTGTTTATGCCGTAATGAACGAGCTTACAAAGGTTGGACTTCTTGACACAGACCTTATCACGGCAACAGGCAAGACTGTAGGCGAGAACATTAAGGGTTGTGAAATCAAGGACACAGACATCATTCGCCCTGTTACAAATCCATACAGCAAGACAGGCGGTATTGCTGTTCTCAAGGGTAACCTTGCTCCTGACGGTTCTGTTGTTAAGAGAAGTGCCGTTGCAGAGGAAATGATGCACCACAAGGGTGCGGCAAGAGTGTTTGACTGCGAAGAGGACGCTCTCAGTGCAATTTATGACGGCAAAATCAATCCCGGTGAGGTTGTTGTTATCAGATACGAAGGTCCTAAGGGCGGTCCGGGCATGAGAGAAATGCTCAACCCGACTTCCGCTATTATGGGCAGCGGTCTCGGCAACTGTGTTGCTCTTATCACAGACGGTCGTTTCTCAGGCGCAACAAGAGGTGCGGCTATCGGTCATGTATCTCCCGAGGCAGCAGTCGGCGGTCCGATTGCACTTGTTAAAGAGGGCGATATGATTGAAATCGACATTCCTGCAAACACAATCAATCTCCTTGTTTCTGACGAAGAGCTTGCAAAGCGTAAGGCAGAGTGGAAGCCCCGTCAGCCCAAGATTACAACAGGCTACCTTGCTCGTTATGCAAAGCTTGTTACATCAGGCGCACAGGGTGCGGTTCTCGAATAATCAAGTTTTCAAGGCTCTCGTTTTGAGAGCCTTTCCTTTTGTCGAAAATTGTTTTTTCAGAAAGCCCAATCGTTAAAATGCACAATTGGACTTGCAAAAATCTGTATATTTTTCAGCTTAACATAAAATAAAAAAGCAAGTTGCACAATTCATCCCTTGTCCATTTGGGCAAAGGGTGAATTTTTTTATTTTGCCATAATTCGGTTGTTTAATTTATACAAATATGCTATAATAATTCCGTATTAATTGACACTATTGTTTAATTTTGTCGAAATAAGCTTGATTAGAATAGAAATTTTACGAAAGGGGATTTCACTTTTGAAACAATACGACGCTAAAAAAATTCTTAATATTGCCCTCGCAGGACACAGCGGCAGCGGCAAAACCTCGGTTGCGGAGTCAATACTCTATCTCTCAAAGATGAGCGAAAGACTTGGTAAGGTTGCAGACGGCAACACAGTCCTTGATTTTGACAGCGAGGAGATCAAAAGACAGACTTCAATTATGACGGCGGTTGCACCGCTTGAATGGAAAAATACAAAAATCAACCTAATCGACACCCCCGGTCTTTTTGATTTTGCAGGCGGTGTTGCAGAGGGCATGAGAGCGGCTGATACAGCGCTCGTCGTTGTTTCGGGCAAGGACGGTGTCTGTGTAGGTACCGAAAAAGCAGTTGAGGCGGCAACAAAGGCAGGGCTTACAAAGGTGTTCTTTGTAAACGGTCTTTGCGACGAAAGTGCCCGTTTCTATCGTGTATTCGAGAGTTTGAAGGCTACATTCGGTCCGTCTGTTTGTCCGGTTGTTGTTCCGTACATTGTTGACGGTCAGGCAAACACTTATGTTAATTTGTTTGATTACAAGGCTTATGAGTACGGCACAGACGGCAGTGTAAAACAGACTGCGCTTCCTGATATGGGCGACAGGCTTGAGGGCTTGCGTGAGGCTATCAAGGAGGCTGTTGCCGAAACAAGCGAGGAACTTCTTGACAAGTTTATTATGGGTGAGGAGTTTACTCCCGAAGAAATCATTCTCGGTGTAAGTCAGGGTGTTAAGGACGGCACAATCTGCCCAGTATTCTGCGGTGACGCTCATAATACATTCGCAATTGATCAGCTTTTGAACAGCCTTACATGGCTTGCTCCGTCAGCGGCTGACAAGAGCGGTGAAATCGGTGTTGACCTTGACGGTGAACCCGTTGATGTTTCGGTTAATGACGGCGGTGCGGCTGCCGCAATCGTATTCAAGACGGTTGCAGACCCGTTCATCGGCAGACTTTCATATGTAAAGGTTGTTTCGGGCAAGGTAAGCTCGGATGCTCCTCTCATCAATATGCGTACAGGCGCACAGGAGAGAATTACAAAGGTGCTTTCCGTAAGCGGTAAAAAGCAGTCGGATGTTCCGTACATCGGTGCAGGCGACATCGGTGCAATCCCGAAGCTTGCATCAACAAAGACAGGCGACACACTCTGTTCGCCTCTCAGAAAGGTTGTTCTTGACGGAATCGACTATCCGTCATCATCATATACAATGGCTGTGTATCCCGTAAAGAAGGGTGACGAGGATAAGGTTGCTCAGGGCATTGCAAAGCTTGCAGACGAAGATCCGACAATCAAGCTCGTTTCAAACCACGAAACCCATGAAATGTTAATTTCGGGACTCGGTGAACAGCATCTTGATGTTGTAATTTCAAGACTTAAAACAAAATATAATGTTGACGCAGTCCTCAAAAAGCCAAAGATTGCATACAGAGAAACTATCCGCAAAAAGGTTTCTGCACAGGGCAGATATAAAAAGCAGTCGGGCGGTCACGGTCAGTTCGGTGATGTGTGGATTGAATTTGAGCCGTGTGATTCTGACGGTCTTGTATTTGCCGAAAGAGTTGTCGGCGGTGCAGTTCCGAAAAATTTCTTCCCTGCTGTTGAAAAGGGACTTCAGGATTCAATCAAGAAGGGTGTTCTTGCAGGTTATCCGATGGTAGGCATCAAGGCTACTCTCTATGACGGTTCATATCATCCCGTTGATTCCTCCGAAATGTCATTCAAGACAGCGGCATCTCTGGCTTATAAGAACGGTATTCCGAATGCCTCTCCGACGCTTCTTGAGCCGATCGGAAGCCTTAAAGCCAATGTTCCGGATGCAAATATGGGCGATGTAATGGGCGAGGTCAACAAGCGCAGAGGTCGTGTACTCGGTATGCAACCGGGTGAGAACGGAACGCAGATTGTTGAGGCAGAAGTTCCTATGGCAGAAATGGATGACTTTGCAACCTACATTCGCCAGGTAACACAGGGCAGAGGATCATTTGAATTTGCGTTTGTCCGCTATGAGGATACTCCTGCAAATGTTGCTCAAAAAATTATTGAGAAAGCCAAGGCCGACTCTCAGGAATAATCAATAAGCTGATTAAGGCACCGATTTTTCGGTGCCTTTTGCTTTTCTTGCCTAAATATCATTATTGTGATACAATTAGGCTATACTTATGTGATTATGGGGATGGAATTTATCGCAAAGGATGATGACAATGAAAAATCTTTTACAAAGAGCGAGAAAGACAATCAAAATCAAAAATATGCTTTTTCTCACAATTGCCGGAATTATCAATGCGTTTGGAATTACAATATTTCTTAATCCCGTGAACCTTTACGACAGCGGAATTTCAGGTACGGCTATGCTTGCCGCACAACTTACACCCGAAAGTCTGTCGCTTTCACTTTTTCTTATAATTTTTAACCTGCCGCTGTTTTTGTTCGGACTTAAAAAGCAGGGAAAGAAGTTTACATTTTACGCAATTTATACGGTTGCAGTTTATTCGTTCGTTTCGTGGCTGATAACCGATGTTCTGCCCGTTGATGTCAGTATGGCGTCTCCGCTTGCGGGAACCGATTTGCTCCTTTGCGCCGTGTTCGGCGGTGTGATTTCGGGTATAGGCAGCGGTCTTGCAATCAAATTTGGCGGTGCAATGGACGGCATAGAGGTTATGGCAGTAATCTTTGCGAAGAAAATCGGTGTATCGGTTGGTTCATTCGTTATGGCATACAATATCGTACTTTATGTTGTATGCGGTTTCATTCTGCAAAGCTGGATTCTTCCGCTTTATTCGATTGTTACATATTTTGCCGCACTTAAAACGATTGACTTTATTGTTGAAGGTTTTGACAGGGCAAAGGCGGCAACGATTATTGCGTCTGTAAGCCGTTGCGATGAAATTTGTAACGCACTTTCGGAGGAATTTCAAAGCGGTGTTACCGTAATGCAGGCTCAGGGCGGATATTCAGGCAAGGACAAGGTGATGATTTACTTTGTTGTCAACCGTTTCCAGATTGGCAAGCTGAAGGAGATTGTGCGTGAAATCGACAAGAAAGCGTACATTTCAATTACGGAGGTTGCCGATGTTTTCAGCCGAAACGATTCGCTGTAAATAAATTTTAGTTGGTGTTTTATTTGACAAAATTACTTGTAAAGCTGTTCGTTAAAGACAGCGACAATTGCGATAATCCAAAGGTTAGAACTGCCTATGGCAACCTTTCGGGTGTTTGCGGAATAATTCTTAACCTGTTACTGTTCGGAGGAAAATTGTTTGCCGGAATTGTTTCAGCATCGGTTTCCGTCATTGCCGACGCCCTCAACAACCTTTCGGACGCAGGCAGTTCGGTTGTTACATTCCTCGGCTTTAAGCTTGCAAGCCGTCCTGCCGACAGAGAGCATCCGTTCGGTCACGGTCGTTATGAGTATGTAGCAGGCTTGGGAATTTCCGTTGTAATCCTTTTAATGGGTGTTGAGCTTATAAAAAGTTCGATAGAAAAGATAATTACTCCCGAGGATAAAACGGCATTTTCAACGCTTTCACTCGCAATAATGCTTGCGTCAATTTTCGTAAAATTATGGATGTACTTTTTTAATTCGGGATTGTCGAGAAAGATAAATTCAACCGCACTCAAGGCGGCGGCACTCGATTCTTTGACTGACTGCATTGCAACCTCGGTTGTAATAATCGGATTGCTTATTTCTGCCTCAACAGGAGTTCAGATTGACGGATGGCTCGGTGTGTGTGTTTCGCTGTTCATACTTTTTACGGGTGTCAGCACATTCAGAGAAAGCCTTTCACCGCTTCTCGGCAAAGCTCCAGATGCCGAATTTGTTGATGAAATCAAGGAAACAGTGTTGAAAAATGATATGATTGTAGGTATCCACGATTTGATTATTCATGATTACGGTCCGGGCAGATGCTTTATTTCACTCCATGCAGAGGTACCGTGTGACGAGGATATCCTTGAAGCTCACGACGCAATTGACCTGACGGAAAAACAGCTTGAAAACAGGTACAACTGTTTTGCAACCATACATATGGATCCGATTGCGTCAAACGACGCGTTCACAAATGAACTTAAAATGAAGGTGGAGGAGGGCTTGTGTGAGCTTAACCCGGAGTATTCAATCCACGATTTCAGAATTGTAAAGGGCAGTACGCATACAAATGTTGTCTTTGATATGGTTATTCCGTATGGACTTGACCTTACAGAAAGACAGATTAAACAGAGTGCAATCGAAAAAATCAAGTCAATTGACGAAAAGCTTTATCCGATAATAAATGTTGAAAAATCTCTTTCTGATTAAAAGTTCATAATACAAAACGAGGTCATCGGTTTTTAGCTGATGACCTCGTTTTGTATATATTTTCGGATTTGTTGAAAATTGTGTGTTCAAGTGTAGTAGTCAGTTATACGGTTTATTGTCGAAACGATTTTACAATTGTTTTGATTTGCGGTCAGTGACCGTCGCCGTATTATTGTTTTGCAAACTGACTGTTGTAAAGTTTGTTATAAAATCCGCCTTTGGCGAGCAACTCCTCGTGTGTGCCTTGTTCAATGATGTTGCCGTCCTTCATAACAAGGATAACATCGCTTTCCTTGATTGTTGAAAGTCTGTGGGCAACAACAAAGCTCGTCTTGCCCTTCATCATCTTGGCAAAAGCCTTTTGAACACGGATTTCGGTAAGGGTATCAATTGATGAAGTTGCCTCGTCAAGAATAAGGATTGATGGGTTTGTAAGCATCGCCCTTGCAATACACAGAAGCTGTTTCTGTCCCTGACTGAGATTACCGCCGTCCTCGCTGATTACGGTGTTGTAGCCGTCAGACATACGGCGGATGAATGAGTGCGCATATGCTGCCTTTGCGGCGGTAATAACTTCTTCTTCGGTTGCGTTTTCGTTGCCGTAACGCAGATTTTCCATAATCGTTCCGTTGAACAGCCAGCTGTCCTGAAGAACCATTCCGTAGCATTTTCTGAGGTTGTCACGGGTGATGTCCATAATGTCAACACCGTCAATGCTGATTTTGCCACTGTCCGTGTCATAAAATCTCATAAGAAGATTGATGAATGTTGTCTTGCCGCAACCTGTCGGACCGACAATGGCAATGTGACTGCCGCTCTTGACATCAAGCGAAAAGTTTGTGATGAGCGGTTTTTCCTTTGTGTATGAGAAGTTTACATTCTCAATCTTGACATTGCCTTCGCAATGCTCAAGCTCTTTTGTACTGTTGTCGGGAATTTCGTTATCTGCCTCAAGAACCTCAAAAACTCGTCCTGCCGCCGCAATGCCTGTCTGCAACTGCGTGAGTACGCCTGTAACCTCGTTAAACGGCTTTGTGTACTGATTTGCGTAGGTAAGGAAGCATGATAACTGTCCGACCGAAAGTGTGCCTGCAACGGCAAACAGAGCACCCATAATGCCTACTGCGGCATAAACCAATGCGTTTACGAATCTTGTTGACGGGTTGGCAAGTGCGCCTGCAAACTGCGCCTTGAATCCCACTTCAAGAAGTTCATCGTTGTACTTTTCAAATTCTTCAAAGGCTCTGTCCTCATATGAAAAAGCCTTTACAATTCTCTGATTGCCGATATGCTCCTCAACATATGACGAGATGTCACCGTTGAGTGCCTGTTGACGGGCAAAGCGGTTGTGCGTCATCTTGCCGATGAATGCCGCAACAAAGAGCGAAAGCGGTGTGAGAACAACAACCACAAGGGCGATTTTCCAGTTGATTGTCAGCATAAATACAAGCGTGCCGACAATGGTAACAATGCCCGAAAAAAGCTGTAGAAACATCTGTGTAAGACCGTCACCAACTGCGTCAACATCGTTGATTACTCGGCTGATAAGGTCACCGTGAGGTGTTGTGTCAATGTAGGAGAGGGGAACTGTGTTGAATTTTTCAAAAACCTCTCTTCTGAGGTCACGAACAGTGCGGTAGCTGACAATGTTGGTAAAGTAGGTCATAATCCACTGGAAAAGTGCCACACCGCCGATGCCTACACCGATGTACACAAGAATCTGAATAACGCTTGCAAAGTCAACATTGCCCTTGTCAATGATGTTGTCGATTGCGTTACCTGTGAGAACAGGAATATAGAGCGTGAGCGAAACGCTGATGATTGCACTCACAAGAGCTAAAATCAGATAAAACGAATACGGCTTTATTTTTTTGAGTACCTTTTTTACTGAGGAGGATTTTTTTGCTGAATTTTTCATCTTTTTGCCTCCTCTTCATTAAGCTGTGAAAGACAGATTTCACGGTAGGTTTCGCAGCTTTCAAACAGTTCATCGTGCGGACCCTTGCCTACAAGTCTGCCGTCATCAAGCACAAGAATAAGGTCTGCGTTCTTAATTGTTGAGCAACGCTGTGTAACGATTATCACGGTCATATCCTTTGTGTTTTCACGCAAAGCCTTTCTGAGTGCCGCATCTGTTGCAAAGTCAAGAGCCGAAAAGCTGTCATCAAGAATGAGAAGCTTCGGTGAGCCTGTGAGTGCTCTGGCAATGCAAAGTCGCTGACGCTGACCTCCGCTGAAGTTCTTACCGCCCTGTTCAACAAAGCTGTCAAGCCCTTTGTTCAGCTTGCTTACAAACTCGTATGCCTGTGCAATTTTTAGAGCCTTTATAATATCCTCGTCAGTTGCATTTTCGTTTTGCCATTTCATATTGTCACGGATTGTTCCCTTGAAAAGAATTGACTGCTGAGGAACAATACCAATCTGTGAACGGAGCTGTAAGAACGGGTAGTCCTTGACATTTCTGCCGTCAACGCTTACAGTACCCTGCGCTGCATCGTAAAAACGGGGGATAAGGTTGACAAGCGTACTTTTACCGCAACCCGTACCGCCGATAAGACCTACCGTCTGACCACGCTTGATTTTAAAGCTGATGTCCTCAAGCTCATCATCACCCGTGCCGTATGTGAAGTTTACATTGTCAAATTCGATTTTCGGAGTGCTTTCGCTCTCTGAAATTTCAATGTTCTCGGTAGTGCTTTCACACACACTCGGCTGAGTTTCAAACACTTCGTTAAGTCTTGCCGCACTTGCACTTGCCTTCGTGAAAAGTACAACAAGGTTTGCAACAACAATCATTGCAAGCAAAATCTGCGTCATATAGTTTACAAGGGCGATGATGTCACCCGAAAGCATTCCGTTGCCTGCGTTTACATTCTGAGCGCCAAACCAAATGATGAGAATAATTGCAGCATTGGTGATGATGTAGGTGACAGGGCTTAAAAGTGCCGAAAGGATGCTTACTCTGATCGAAGTTTTAGCCAAATCCTCGGTTGAATCATCAATACGCTTTTTCTCATTTTTCTGCTTTGAAAAGGCTCTGATAACCCTGTTGCCCGAAAGATTTTCACGGCAGATAAGGCTGATTTTGTCGAGCTTTTTCTGCATTTTTTCAAAAATAGGAATACTCTTTGTCATAATGAGGTAAAGAGTAACGGCAATCAATATAGCCGCAATGAAGAAAATAATTGACATTTTAAGGTTGATTGTCATTGCCATAACCATTGAACCGATAACAATAAACGGTGCTCTGGTGAGCAGGCGGATAGCCATTGCAACAGATTGCTGAACCTGATTGGTGTCATATGTGATTCGTGTTATGAGTGACGGAGTGCCGAGCTTGTCCAACTCTGCGTGTGACAGCCTGTTGATGTGCAAAAACAAATCTCGGCGAAGTCTTGTTCCCACACCCTGAGATGCCTTTGACGCAAGATACTGACACACAAGCGCACTGCAAAGTCCCACAACCGCAAGAATAACGAGCAGACCGCCCATTCTCCAGATGTATGCCGTGTCGCCGTTTCGCACACCGTTGTCGATGATTCCTGCCATAACAAGCGGAACGAGCAACTCCAAAATTGCCTCAAACAGCTTGCAAAGCGGACCGATGATACATTCCTTTTTGTAGTATGCAAGATACCTTCGTAGCTTAATCAAATTTTCCCCTTCTCTGCCATAAAATTAACAATACATAAGTAATATTATTTTACACCGATTAACGATATTTTACAACTTAAATTTTGCGTTGCGGGAATTTGCGGCGGTCGCAAGGCTACCCCTACAGTTTTGTGCTAACACAAAAAAGCCACCGATAAAACATCGGTGGCTCTGTATATGATCAGTAAAATGAATTACTTAATAAGGCTTGTGCCGTCCATTTCTTCGGGCTGCTTGAGTCCCATAATTTGGAGCATTGTCGGAGCGATATCGGCAAGTCTGCCGCCCTCACGAAGCTCGCAGTCGTAGTTTACTACGCAGAAAGGAACAGGGTTTGTTGTGTGAGCAGTAAACGGTGAACCGTCCTCTGCAACCATCTTATCTGCATTGCCGTGGTCGGCTGTGATAAGAGCAACACCGCCCATTTCTTTGATTGCGTCAACAACCTTGCCAACGCAGGTGTCAACAGCCTCAACAGCCTTTACGGCTGCCTCGAATACGCCTGTGTGACCAACCATATCGCAGTTAGCGTAGTTGAGAATAATCATATCGTACTTACCGCTCTTGATTGCCGGAACAAGCTTGTCTGTAACCTCGTAAGCACTCATTTCAGGCTGAAGGTCATATGTTGCAACAGCAGGTGACTTAACAAGGATTCTGTCCTCACCCGGATACTGCTTTTCAACACCGCCGTTGAAGAAGAATGTTACATGAGCATACTTTTCTGTTTCTGCAATTCTGAGCTGTGTCATGCCCTTGTCTGATACATACTCGCCGAGTGTGTTCTTGAGAACCTCTGGCTTGAATGCAACTTCAACATTAGGCATTGTTGCATCATACTGAGTCATGCAAACAAAGTTTACGGGGAAGAAACCGTTCTTTCTTTCAAAGCCCTTAAAATCAGGGTCAACAAATGTTCTTGTAATCTCTCTTGCTCTGTCAGGACGGAAGTTGAAGAAGATGATGCTGTCGTTAGGCTTAACCTGAGCACCGCCCTCAATAACACAAGGAACAACAAATTCGTCTGTTACGCCGTCATTGTAAGAGTTCTTAATTGCGCAAACAGGGCAGTCTGCCTTGTTGCCCTCGCCATATACCATAGCGGCATATGCCTTTTCAACTCTGTCCCAGTTGTTATCTCTGTCCATTGCGTAGTATCTGCCCTCAACTGTGGCAACCTTGCCCACGCCGATTTCTTTGAGCTTGTCAAGAAGCTTGTCTGCATATTCAGCGGCACTTGAAGGCGGAACATCACGGCCGTCAAGGAATGCGTGAATGTAAACATCCTTAAGACCCTTTTTCTTAGCAAGTTCAAGAATACCGCAGAGATGCTCAATGTGGCTGTGAACACCGCCGTCTGAGAGAAGTCCCATAAGGTGAAGTGCCGTGCCGTTTTTGAGAGCCTTGTCCATTGCATCAACAATAGCCTCGTTATCTTTGAGCTTGTCCTCATTGATAGTCTTTGTAATTCTTGTGAGTTCCTGATAAACGATTCTGCCGGCACCCATATTTGTGTGACCAACCTCAGAGTTACCCATCTGACCGTCAGGAAGACCTACATCCATACCCGACGCACCAATCTGTGTGAGCGGATTAGATGCAAAAAGCTTGTCAATGTTTGGCTTTTTAGCAGCCTTGATAGCGTTGCCTTTTTCGGGAGCAATACCAAAGCCGTCAAGAATCATTAAAATTACCGGTTTTTTCATTTTGCGTGTCCTTTCCATAAAGCATACACAATCTTGTTATGCAAAAAACAAAATCCAAAAGCCGATTACAGACTTTTGTGCCGTGCCCAAAAGGACACGGCATTGTGTTTGAATATACTGTTTAAATTACTTGCTTGCAGCCTTTACGATTGCGGCAAACTTCTCGGCAACGAGTGATGCACCGCCGATAAGACCACCGTCAACATTTGTCTTTGAGAGAAGCTCGTCAGCATTGCCGTCATTCATTGAACCGCCGTACTGAATTGTAACAGCGTCAGCAGCAGCCTGATTGTAAAGCTTAGCGATTGTAGCACGGATGAATGCACAAACCTCTTCAGCCTGATCAGCTGTAGCAGTTTTGCCTGTGCCGATAGCCCATACAGGCTCATAAGCGATAACAACATTCTTGAGTTCTTCTTCTGTTACATTGAAGAGGTCAAGCTTAATCTGTCTTGCGATAACTTCTTCTGTGATATCGCACTCACGCTCCCAGAGGAGTTCGCCGACACAAACGATTGGCTTAAGACCTGCGGCAAGAGCAGCCTTTGTTCTCTTGTTTACAGTTTCGTCTGTTTCACCGAAATACTGTCTTCTCTCTGAGTGACCGATAACAACGTACTCAACGCCAAGCTCAACGAGCATATCTGCTGAGATCTCGCCTGTGAAAGCACCGCTCTTCTCAAAGTGAACGTTCTCTGCACCGATCTTTACGTTTGAGCCTGCTGTTGCGTTGATAGCAGTTTCAAGGTTTGTGAAAGGTACGCAAGCGATAACTTCAACCTTGCCCTCAGCGTTTGCAACAAGTGGCTTGATAGCTTCGAGAAGCTCCTTAGCCTCAGGTCTTGTCTTGTTCATTTTCCAGTTTCCTGCAATAATTGCTTTTCTTACAGCTTTTTTCATGATAAAAAACTCCTTTATTTTTTATAGGGAACAGAAAAACTGCTCCTGCTAAATTTCCAAGTCTATTATACAACATTCCCTCGTATTTGTCAACTAATTAACAAAGGCTTGGACTTATTTTATCTGTTTTTTACAGCTTATCTATAAGCATAACGACACCGAAAACGCCAAGCAGGACACCGATAGCGATAGCCGCATAGCCGAAAGGAGTTTTCTCCTCTTTTTCCTCGGCTTCCTTTTCCTCCTCAGAGATCGGAAGAGCACACGTCTGAACTCCAGTCACCGTACGATCTCGTATGC
>ENA-OVGI01000448-OVGI01000448.1-human-gut-metagenome-genome-assembly--contig:-NODE-448-length-32134-cov-7.168677_pt1 | contig 32134 bp, 30 predicted proteins | sample MGYA00237771_ERZ505421 | MGnify/ENA primary metagenome ERZ505421 (study PRJEB26158, sample SAMN06016378) | human gut metagenome | biome: human gut; feature: ankylosing spondylitis patient; material... | reverse complement strand
GGGTATAGTCCCAATCCTCCGGCAAGGACAGCATTTGCGATAACAGCCCTTTTGCTTTTAGGGAAAGTTCCTTGTTGCGTAAATGGTGGTTGCTCATAACCGTATATCCTGTGTTTCTCTCCACGCGGAAAACTGCCATAGCTTCATCAACTCCTTTGCTGCATATTTGTTACGCAGTAAAACAGCGATTTTAAGGGTTTAGGTATCGGGACAATTGATGATTTCTAAAAGTAGGCAACAAAAAAGCAACCGATGTTACTTGATTGCCATGCTGCTACTTTTACAAGACTGTATGCGTCCAAAAATTTGTTAATATTGTACAAACATTTTTGTGAATAATTCTGTTCATTTTCCATTACAAAATAATAATTGACTTTTTAGAAATAGCCGTTCTCAGATTTTCCACAAAATTAGAAAAAGCCCAACCCCAAAGGGGTTGAGCTCCATTTGTGCATTCATATTCTCTGTTTTTGGATATAAAATCTCCGCCATCAAATGTAGAATATTAGTTCTGTTTTGTCAAGTCCCACTTACAGTAAACTCCTCTAAAAGATATAGGATTTTGTTATGAAATTCTTTGCTAATCCATCCTTACCACACGATTAAACTTCTCTGCACCTGTCATTCTATGCGAAACCATAATTACTGTTTTTTTCTTCATAAATACGCTCATCGCTTCAAGTACTGCATTTTCACTATATGTATCTAATGCCGATGAAGGTTCATCCATCAAAACAATAGGTGCTTCTTTCATAAATGCTCTTGCAATTGATATTCTTTGACGCTGACCACCAGACAGATTTGTCCCACCCGCAGCTACCTTAGTGTTATAACCTTTTGGCAAATCCTTGATAAATTCATCAGCATGTGCTTTTTTCGCTGCACTGACAATCACATCCATTACCGGAGCAGTCTCCTCATTCCAGCCAAATGCAATATTTTCAGCAATTGTTCCCTCAAATAAATAACTATCCTGCGGAACATATGTAATAACATTTCTTAATTCAGCCAGTGGATATTCATTTATATCTTTACCAAGTATTTTAATTTTTCCATTTTCAACAGGATAAAATCCTTGAATCAACTTAAGCAATGTACTCTTTCCACATCCGGATTCGCCGGTTATCATAACTTTCTCGCCTACACTTATCTGCATCTTTTTAGAATTTAACTGAGCACGCATTTTATTCTTATCTCTTGATTCATCATTTTCATTATAAGAAAAATGTAAATTAGATATATCAATAGCCTTATCTCTTTCGTTTTGTACATTAATATTTTTTCTCTCAAGACCATTTCCTGCAGTAAACCATGTTATTTCTTCTTCCATTTCTGATTCCATGAAATCAAATACATGACCAGCACGAACAAGTGATGTTGTCAATGCAGCTATAGAGCTCCCGAGTCTTTGCATCGTATTACTCACCCCCATCTGCAAGGTAACCACAGCCATAAGCGTACCATAATCAACTCTTCCTTCTGAAACAAGCCATACCCCCACAATAATCGTTCCAAAACTTCCAATGATTCCTAGCAGAAATGCAACTATCTCAAATAATGCCTCCATTTTAACTCTATCTTTTTCTGATTGGAATGATGCTTCATTTTCTTCATAAAAATAATTTAATACAACCTTAGTTCCGGAATTCATTTTCAATGTAACAAAACCTGATATAATATCACTTAATAACATGGACAATTTGGTTGATTTCTTTTGAACCTTTTTCGCATATTTCTTAATAGATTGATTAATCTTAATAGAAACAAAAGCTGTTAAGGCACTAATAATTAATGATATACACGTCAGCATTCGATTATAAAAGTACATAGTAATAATAGAAGAAACTACTATTACAATCTTTCCCAACACCCAATAGATATGCGAAAACCAGGAATCTTTCAGGGAATTAGCATCCCAGTTCAATGTCTTTATTGCGTCTGCACTATGTGTATCATTAAAGCGGCTGTACTCTAAATTATAGAAATAGAGAGCTTTGCTTCCTCACGGCTTTCGTCCGTTTGGAAAAGGTCATCGTATGCGGTCAGCTCGATTTTGGTTTCTCTGCTTCTCGCCAATCTCTGCCACCTCCTTTCCTAACTGCTCATAGGCTACGGCAACCTTGCCGCTTTTGTCGTAAGCAAAAATACTTTTGCCTTCTGCGGTAGCTTCCACCGCACGGATAGAATGTGGTATCTCGGTATCAAACACCTTGATTTTCTGACCATATGCACTTTTGACAGTTGCCGTAATTTCCTTAGAAATGTTGGTACGGGGCATTACCATAGTCATTAAGATACCGTCTATCCGCAGCTTTGGGTTGATTTGCCGCTTGACCCTTGATACGGAGCGAAGCAAAAGCTCCAGACCTTTAGCCGAGAGATAGTGGGGCTGTGTCGGGATAATTACACTGTCAGCCGCCGCCAGAGCATTGATGGTTATCATGCCTAAGCTCGGCATACAATCAATAAGCACATAATCGTAATTCTTTTTAACCTCATTGACATAGGTTTTCAGCACACGCTCACGGCTCATTGCATTGATTAGCCTTACCTCAAAGCCCGACAGCTCAATGTTTGACGGAAGTAGGTCAACGCCCTCGCTGTGGTGGATAATACCCTGTGAAACATCAAGTGTTTTATCGTCTATGATGTTCTGCATCACAGTAGAAAGCGTTATGGGAATATCGTCTGGTCTGTTATAACCCAGAGCCATCGTGAGATTTGCCTGTGCATCGGCATCAATCAGCAGGACTTTTTTACCCTGCTGCACCAGACTTACGCCCAGATTGACCGCTGTGGTTGTTTTTCCGACACCGCCTTTCTGGTTAGTCAGAGCAATCACTTTGCAATTTGACATAGATGCGTCCTCCTTTCACATAGATTTAGCCACTTTGTCAAGGTGGCTATGTAAACAGTACCAGAGAACGCAAAAAAGCCGCCTACTCTTAAAATCAATAAGAATAAGCTGCTTTGTAATCTGCCTTAGACATATTCAATTTTCATCCTCTTGGACGGTGCATTTATGACCTTAAAAATAAGCTCGTCAATACAATCCGTATATCTGCCTTGCTGAATGAGCTGATTTTTTAACTCTACAAGGCTATGTATTAAAAGTTTTCTTTCGTGGCTATCCAAATACAGATGATTAAATTTCTCTCTCATAAGCACACCTCCACTTCTTTAGCTTCATTATATTGGAAAGCAGGGGAAAGGACAAATCTGCAAAAAGGGACAAAAATAAGCGTACCACTATTTCTAATGATACGCCTATCGTATTTAACTGTTAATCAAGGTCTATGAATACCCTTACAGTGATATCCCTCCACTGATTTTTCCTTACATACTGTCCGTTAGCCTTTCGATAGGCTACTGCCTGCTCGAAACTAAGCGGTAATTCAAAGGAAAGAGAACTCCTACGGTTATTTTGTACTCCATTCATATTGCCCAGAACGTGAATTGTATCCATAATACTTATCATGAAAAATATCCATAGATTTTATATATTGGCTCAGGATTAATACAACATCACTGTTTGTAGGCATATCATCCATATCAAGCACATCCAAAAACGGGTACATATTTTCCTCTTTCAACAATTCCTTTATTGGCTCTAAGACTCTATTTATTGATTTAACCTTAAAGTTGTTAAGAGGCGTATCTGGCTTTTTCTTTGATAATTCTTGTAACTCCCCATATATTCCCGAAAGTAACGGGCAAAGCAACTCATATTGAGTAACTGCTTCTTGAGTAATTGCATCTTTCATATTTCTTCTCCCTCTAAAATGTAAAGTCCGATAAAGGTCTTGAAGTTTTTACTTCATCTTTTGAATCTGAAAGATTCCAATACCAATTCCCAGAAAGCAATTTTACATTATCATATTTGAATCTTTCTAAACATTTTATATATTGCGAGATAATCATTACTACATCACTGTTAAAAGGTATATCCTCTTCTTCAAATTTTTCAAAATCGGCAAAAGGTTTATATCGTTCCTTCAAAAACTGATTAGCTTCCTCAATTAACTGGTTAATGAATTTTAACTTAAATTTGTTAATTGCCCCATCAGGAGATTTTTTTGATAAGATACTCAGCTCATTATACATATCCTTTATTTGAATATGTAATTTTTCAAATTTTTCTATTTTATCTTTTTCCATAATATTTTCTCACTTTCCTAAGATGGACACATTCTTATAAATTCTACATACTTCTTATTTATAACTTCCATTGGGTCACGTTGCTTATTTTCGTATACATCAACCATAAGCCTGATATCTTCATCAGTAAGGCATAAAATACACTTTCTTTGTCCACTCCATAAATCTATAGTATTTCTCATAATACTTTTCTTTAATGGATTTCTAGTTATAATAATTCCAAAACGTCCAAACTGCTCCGAAAGATAACGATTTAGCTGATTAATATGTTCTCTACTAACCTCATTTACATTTTTCATTTCAAAAACAATCTGTCTGCAATCATATTTATCATATAATTCTTTCAACAATGGAAATGAACAATTATTATAAAAGATTAAATCTCTTATCTGAGTTCCCGAATCAATCCTGCTTTGCGCTTGAGCAAAATCAAGATGGGGATATAACAAAGACGCAAATAGCTTTGTACAACTATTTTCAAACTTTTTATCGGCATTATCCGTTTTACCCGATGGTAGTTTTACTATCTGATTCAAGCATTTTTTAGCAGAGATAACTGGTATTTGTTTGAACAATGGGTCATTTTTACAATCTGCTTGCGTACGCTCCTTTGCTGCTATATATGCTGTAATCATTCCATAATTATATCTGTTGTATTCTAATACTTTAGGTTTTTCAATTTTATCTTCTTCGCCCTCCTTTACATAAGCATTTACAAAATAGTCGTCATAATTAATCCATGGAGTATGACGCAACCACCGCTTTGGAACAAAAATAATAGGGGTTTCGTCCTCTGGGTTATATGGTAATGACAGTTTTTCTTCATCAATACTACAAGTCTTTGGATTAAAAACTTTGATATTCGCAAACTCTCTTACTGGAATATTATATTTTTTACATTCATCTTGTGTAAAATCAATAAGAAAGGACTTTAAAAAATTACACGCAAAATCACTAATCCTATCCTTAGATATATTATTTACATATAACTGTATTTCCTCAAAATGAGAAAAACCACCTGTCTTATATTGTGGCACTATACTGAACAAATCTAATATCTCTTTTGCTGTATTTATGGATATTTTCAATCCCTTTTTGGTTTTTCCCGAACCTAATCCTACCTCACTACACTCAGATAAGCCAGCTAAGTTCTCTGCTATTAACTCCCTTTTATCTTCATTTTTCAAATACGTTGCCCCCAACTTATTAAATGAATTAATTAGTATCAGGTGTAACGCATTATCTTGCTGCGAAGGAGATTTCCACAACAAAAATGGGTCTAAATATAATGGTATATCTTCATCTAAAAAAGGAATAGCGAAATCAACCTCTTCTTGCGTTATTGGAATATTGTAGAAATCTATCAATCTTGGTCTTATTATCGCCATAATTTTCTCCCTCTATATTATCTCAAAATACCTCAGTGCATCCTTTATCGCTTCCACTTTCTCCGCTGTCGGATGCTTCCTCGGCTGTTTCAATTCTTCTACCGCATTAGGAGCATCGTACATTGGCAAGCCTAAATCTCTCTTTACCTCTGCGATATATGCGGTATGTACTTTGAAGCCGTATTTAGCTTCTATGTACTCCTTTATCATTTTGTAGGTCACTCGTTCTTTGGGCTTGTAACTTTCCGCTCTTTTAGCAATATTATCAAGCGGAACTTTTCCCTCACCCTCACCAAACTCAACTTTTACGTTGATATGTCCGTCTGGCTTTTTGTGGGAAAGCAGTACAACCGTCTCTATATGAACACTGTGTCCAAACTGGTCTACCGGCTGGACTTTTTTGACGGCGTAGCCGTTGGCACTTAAAAATTTTAAATCACGCGCCAGTGTCGCCGAGTCGCAGCTTACGTAGACAATCCGCTGTGGCTGCATTTTCACAATCGTTTCAAGCAGCACTTCTTCACAGCCCTTTCTCGGCGGATCCACAACGACCACGTCCGGGCGGATACTTTTACCGGCTTCCGAATCCTGCGCCTGCTTTAGGGCTTTTTCATAAAATGCCGGTACGACTTCTTCCGCCTTGCCCACGAAAAACTCTGCGTTGTCGATACCGTTACGCTTTGCATTATTGCGGGCATCTTCAATTGCCTGCGGCACAATTTCCACGCCGTATACCTTGCGCGCATTTTTTGCAAGGAATAACGAAATCGTTCCGATACCGCAGTACAAATCCCACACCGTTTCATTTCCGGTCAGTCCCGCATATTCAAGTGCCTTTGCATACAGCTTTTCCGTCTGCATCGGATTTACCTGAAAGAAAGACTGCGGTGAAATCTGATATTTTACATCGCCGATAAAATCTTCAATATACGGCTGTCCCCACAGCACCTCGCTTTTTTTGCCGAGAATCACATTCGTCTTTTCCGTGTTGAAATTCACCATCACCGAAGTCATGCCGTCCATTTCACGCAGCGATTCTGTGAGCTGTTCTGCATTTTTTAAGCAGGAAGCCTTGGCCGCATTGACAATCAGACAGACCATAATCTCTTTAGTATGATAGCCGGTGCGGATTAAAATGTGGCGCACAATCCCGCTGTGGTGTTCCTCATTGTACGGGCGAATCTGATTTTTCTGCATATATGCCTTGACTTTGCGAAGCACTTCGCCGTTTTCCGGCGCACCAATACAGCAGTCTGTCTGCTCCACAATATGATGTGTTCTTCCGGCATAAAATCCGATGACAATATTGCCATCCTTATCTTCCCCGACCGGAAACTGTGCCTTATTACGGTATGCATACGGTGTTTCCATGCCGATTACAGGGTACATTTCAAAGTCCGAAAGTCCGCCGATACGCTCTAAATTGTTCTGTACCATTTTCTGCTTAAAAGCAAGCTGGGCTTCATAACGCATTTCCTGTATCTGACAGCCGCCGCACTGCCTTGCGACCGGACATTTCGGCTCTACACGGTCTTTAGATGGTGTAAGCACTTTCATCAGTCTTGCATAGCCATAATTTTTCTTTAATTTCATAATTTTGGCTTCGATAACATCGCCGACAATGGCATCTTTTACAAAAAATGTAAATCCGTCCGCTTTTCCGATGCCTTCGCCACCCGTTCCGATATCCTCAATGTGCAGTGTCACACAATCGTCTTTTTTAAATTCGCTTTTCACATTTACCTCTACAGTGTCTTTTTGATATTTGCATCCAGCCACCGGTTAAAACCAAGCCATTCGTTGGTGTCTTTGGCTTCCAGTGCCTCTTTAAACGTTTCCATTTTGGCATCCATATTATCTGCCATGGACAGTGCTACCGCTTCCATAATACAAGGTTTTTTCGGAGAACCGTATTCAAGCTCGCCGTGATGGGATAAAATACAGTGTCCGACTTCGGAAGCCAGCACCGGCGGAAAACCTTCAATGACTGCAATCTTTTGCTGAATCATTTCATAACCCATTACAATATGTCCGAGGAAATTACCCTCGTCCGTATAATCGTTCTTTGGGAACGGTGCGAGTTCCTTTACTTTTCCGGCATCGTGAAGCGCCGCACATGTAATCAGTAAATCGCGGTTTAAAAACGGATAATTTTCCGCAATCTTTACACACAGTCTGGTTACACTTAAACTATGCTCTAATAATCCGCCCAAAAAGCCGTGGTGTACCGTCTTTCCTGCCGCAATGCTCTTAAACTTTGCAATAAAATCGGCATCGTCTGTAAAAAAGCTCTTTAACAGTGCCGAAAGATACTCATTCTTCACACTGCCTATATACTGCATGAGTTCTGTATACATTTCTTCGATATCATACTTAGAACATGGAATATAATCAGACGGAACATATTCTCCTTCGTCTGCCTTGCGGATTCTTTCAATCTTTAACTGTAATGCGCCGTTAAAGCTGATAACCTGTCCCGTTACTGCAACATAATCCATGGCATCAAAGTCACAGATACCGCCGGAAGACGGGTCCCATATTTTGGAATCCATTTGTCCGGTCTTATCCTGAAGCATCACATTTTCATATTCTTTTCCTGACTTTGTGAGTGCTGTTGATTTGGACTTACAAAGGTAAACATCGGAGATTCTGTCTCCGTCCTTAAATTTTTCAATAAAATGCATAATCTGCCCTTTCCTTTTCTCATTTCTCCTGCCGCCAGCCGGATTATATGCTTTATTTCACCGCAATTACGGCGTTAAATGTCATATCCTTATATTCATCCCCGCCAAACCGTTTGGCTGTAATAGAAATCTGCTGACCGCTTTCACACTGATATAGTTTCTCACTAAATGCCTGAATTGTCAAAACCATATTTCCGTCAATCCCGGTAATAATATCCCCCGGCTGGATTCCCGCCGCATATGCCGGAGAGTCCAGTTCAATATCCGTTACGTAAATTCCCACCGGCAGTCCATAGCGCGTTGCCATTGTACCGGTTACATTCTGCCCTTTAATGCCGAAATATACCGGGCTGTTTCCGTTAGATAATTCCTGTATCATTGATTTTAAATCCGAAATGCCAAGCACTGAAAATGTCGTCTTTGTATTCTTCATGGAAATGCCGACAACATTTCCCTTCATATTAAAAAGATAACCGTAATCGCCTTCTATGCCCGCAAGTCCCGTGCTGATAATCTCATAGCTGTTATCGACACCGCTTTTTGTTGAAATGCCTGAAACCATGCCGTAATCAATCGTCTTATTCTGTCCGTAAAGCCTGCCTGCCGCAACGACAATATCCCCCTGCTGTATGCTGTAAGAGTTGTCTAACTGCGCTGTTACAATCGAACTTCTTTCTTTGGACGGAATCTGCGATTCCTTGACACTGACAATCGCAATGCCGGTATCCGTATCGCTTCCAACCAGCTCGGCATCGACTTCTGTCGCTTTTGAAACCTTTACGACCAGTGACGACGAATCACGCACAACCGCCGCATTGGTCAAAATAATATATTCTGAATTGACTTGTCCGATTACAAGTCCGACCGTTTCTGTCGCACTCTGTGTTTCCGTCAGGATATTTCCCATATCGGTCTTATAGACGTCAATTAATACCAGTGATTTAATCGCCGCCGTAGCAACATTTTTTAAAGCTGCCGCATCGGTTGTCTGTAACACTGCCTCATAATTGTCATCGGCTGTCGTTTCTTTTGTTTCCGTATTATCCTGTTCTTCACTCGGATATTCATCCTTTTCAATGGTCAGAATTTCTTTGTCCGTATTCCTCTGAACCATTCTTTTTTCCAATGCCGGATATACAAGAAGCATCACACCGCTTGCAATCAGACCAAACAGCACTGCCGCCGCAAAAAACTTTGCCGCGCGGATTAGTCTGCGGTACTTCACGGACGGCTTGGGTACGATTTTTTCCGTATATAAAGCAAAGGAGTCTTCTTCCTTGTGTTCTGTGTTTCCCATTTTTTCTGTCACCATAACCTAACTTTTATTGAACTGCAAAATTAATTTTATTATAACGGACAGTTATGAACAATTTATGACCTACTTGTAAATTCTTATATCCATAGTAGAATTTTTGTTTCAAATGCGGTACAATAAAATGGAATCTGTGCCGGAAATGCCACAGATTCCGTGTCTGCAAGACCCTGCATTTCCGGATTGGAGAAATGAATGAATTACAAGTCTTTAACGACTCTTGAATATGATAAAATTATTGACCGCTTAGTATCTTTTGCGGCTTCCGATAAAGCAAAGGAACGCTTAAAAAAGCTGGTGCCGATGACGGACATCCACGATATTAACGCTGCTCTTTCAGAAACCAGTGATGCCCTTTCCCGTGTCTATGCAAAGGGGGCTGTTTCTTTTGGCGGTGTACATGATGTCGGCGCTTCCGTAAAACGTCTTGAAATCGGCAGCTCCTTAAATACGGTAGAGTTACTGCATATCAGTTCCCTGCTGACCGCGGCGGCAAGGGTAAAAAATTATTACGAAGATACCACCGATTCCTTAACGGGATATTTTCATGCACTTGAACCGCTGACACCGTTAAATACAGAAATTAAGCGCTGTATTCTCTCAGAAGATGAAATCAGCGATGATGCCAGTGCAAATCTGCGCAGTATCCGCCGTCAGAAGGTGCTTGCCGCTGAACGGATTCACACCGAATTAAATAAGATGTTAAATTCATCTTCCGTGCGTAACTGCTTACAGGATTTTGTCATCACCTCACGCTCCGGCAGATACTGTCTTCCGGTCAAAGCCGAATACAAATCGCAGGTACCCGGCATGGTGCATGACCAGTCTGCAACCGGTTCAACTCTTTTTATCGAACCGGCGGCGGTTGTCAAATTAAACAATGATATCCGCGAGCTTGAATTAAAGGAACAGGCTGAAATTGAAGCCATTCTTGCAGAATTAAGTGCAAAGGCATCTGAATTTACCGATGAACTGTTAACGGATTTCCAGGTACTGACTACGCTGGATTTCATTTTTGCAAAGGCACAGATGTCCAAGCAATATAAATGCAGCTGCCCGGTTATGAATACCAACAATTATATCAATATTAAAAAGGGACGTCACCCGCTGATTGACCCGCATAAGGTTGTGCCAATTGACATTTATTTAGGAAAGAATTTTAATCTGCTTATTATCACTGGTCCGAATACCGGCGGTAAAACGGTTTCTTTAAAAACCGTGGGACTGCTGACCTTAATGGCGCAGTCCGGTCTGCACATTCCGGCTCTCGACCACTCCGAGCTTGCCGTATTTGACAATGTATTTGCCGATATCGGCGACGAACAGAGCATTGAGCAGAGTTTAAGTACATTTTCTTCCCATATGACAAACACCGTCAGCATTTTAAAGGAAGCCGATGCACACAGCCTGATTTTATTTGATGAAATCGGTGCGGGAACAGACCCGACAGAAGGTGCGGCACTTGCCATTTCCATTTTAAATGATTTGCACAAACGCGGCATTACAACCATGGCGACCACACATTACAGCGAGATTAAGGTGTATGCACTCACCACGGACGGCGTGGAAAATGCCTGCTGTGAATTTGACGTGGAATCCCTGCGTCCAACCTACCGCTTATTAATCGGTATTCCGGGAAAAAGTAACGCTTTTGCGATTTCCAAAAAGCTCGGTCTGCCCGATTATATTATTAAAGATGCTTCTGCCCGCATGGATGCCGATGACGTACAGTTTGAAGACCTGCTCTCCGATTTGGAGCATAGCCGCGTTACGATTGAAAAAGAACGTGCCGAAATCAATGCCTATAAGCAGGAAATCCAGCAGTTAAAGGACGAATTAAAGACAAAATCCGACCGGTTAGATGAACGCCGCGACAAAATTTTGCGCAAAGCCAACGAAGAAGCGGCGGCGATTTTAAAAGATGCCAAAGAATATGCCGACCAGACGATTAAGACGATGAACAAGCACGGCATGACCGTAAAAGAACTGGAAAAACAGCGCAGTGCCATCCGTGACAAGATGAATAAACGTCAGGAAAAACTTTCCGTCCAGGCAGCAAAGCCGAAAGCACATAAGGCACACGACATTTCCGAATTTAAAGTCGGCACACATGTGCGCGTTCTAAGCATGAACTTAATCGGCACCGTGACCGCACCGCCAAGTCCGAAGGGCGAAATCACCGTACAGATGGGCAGTTTAAGCACCAAGACAAAAATCAATAACTTAGAGATTCTTGTCGGCTACAAAGACCCGGAAGAAGCTAAAAAAGCACCGAAGGGGGCTGGCGGCTCCGGCAAAATCAAGATGTCCAAGGCGGCTTCGATTTCCCATGAAATCAATCTTTTGGGACTGACCGTTGACGAAGCGGTTGCCAAACTGGACAAATATTTAGACGATGCGTACATTTCAAGGATTCCGCAGGTACGCATTGTACACGGAAAAGGCACCGGTGCGCTGCGAAACGGCGTTACCGCCTACCTGCGCGGTGTTCCTTATATCAAGTCGTTCCGTCTCGGCGAAATCGGCGAGGGCGACACCGGTGTAACCATTGTAGATTTTAAATAAAAGGGGGGATTTTTACATGGCGACAAAACAAAAAATACTGATTGTTGACGATGACGAAAATATTGCAGAACTCATTTCTCTTTATCTGACAAAAGAATGTTTTGAAACAAAGATTGTTTATGACGGCGAAAGTGCCCTGCTCCAGCTTGACACTTTCCGCCCGAACCTCATTCTACTGGACTTAATGCTTCCGGGTATTGACGGCTATCAAGTCTGCCGTGAAATCCGCAAGTCCAACAATGTACCGATTATCATGCTATCCGCCAAGGGCGAAACCTTTGATAAGGTACTCGGACTGGAACTGGGGGCTGATGATTATATTATCAAGCCGTTTGAAACAAAGGAGCTGGTTGCCCGCGTCAAGGCAGTTTTACGCCGCTACCAGATGCCGGCGGAATCCGCGCCGGTCGGTGCAACTGTGCAGTGCGTGGAATACCCGGATCTGATTATCAATCTCAGCAATTATTCCGTACAATACTGCGGAAAGACGGTGGAAATGCCGCCGAAGGAACTGGAACTGCTCTACTTTCTGGCTTCTTCGCCGAATCAGGTCTTTACAAGGGAACAGCTTTTAGACCACATCTGGGGTTATGAATATATCGGAGATACCCGGACGGTCGATGTCCATATCAAGCGAATCCGTGAAAAAATCAAAGACCACGCAAACTGGTCGATTGAAACGGTATGGGGCATCGGTTACAAGTTCGTAACACGCCGGTAATCCACAAAGATGAAATAAAACCGTCATAACACCGGAAAGGATTGTTTTCAATTATGAAATTTAATCTTTTAACCAAATACCTTTTTGTCTATGCGGCAGTTGCCCTGCTCGGCTTTTTAGGCGTGACTTTTATCAGCTACCGCATCGACTATGCAAAGGTTTACAACTACTATACAGATGCCCTGTACAAGCAGGCACTGTCGATTTCAAGTGAATACGCCGATGACTATTTCAGCGAGGAGCACCTGCGTATCGTTGAAACCGAATTAAGAACCGTTGCCCTGCTCAACGATACACGCATTATGTTTATCGACACCGCAGGCAATATCATTTTGGATACAGCTTATGCACAGGAGCATAACACAAAAGATATTTTATACACCATTAATGGCTTTGATTATACCAGTCTGGGGACAAAACACACGCAGACCGGCGATTTTTACGGTATGCTTGACTGTACCTGTTTAAGTGTCTTCGCACCGATAACCAGCTCCTTTACGATGAAAGGCTATGTGGTTGTGCATTTAGATGAAAATGTGATTACCGGTAATGTATACACAACCTTTAATACCAACTACATCACACTGGTTATGGTAATGCTTTTAAGCCTCAGCTTTATCGCACTGTACTTTGTCCAGATTCACAAACCGCTCAACGGCATTATCAAAGCGACAAAGGAATACGGAAAAGGAAATCTCGCCTATAAAATTGATGTCAAAAATGATATTGATGAAATCGGACGGCTGTCCGCTTCCTTAAATTATATGGCATCAAAGCTGGACGAATCCGACCAGTTCCAGCAGAAGTTCCTATCCAACATTTCTCACGATTTCCGCTCACCGCTGACATCAATTAAGGGATATCTGGAAGCCATTGCAGACGGTACGATTCCGCCGGAAATGACAAAAAAATATATTGATATTGTACTGTTTGAAACGGACCGGCTGACGAAGCTGACAAGCAACATTTTAACGCTGAATGAATTAGACCCGAAAACCGTGCGGCTTGAATTGTCCGTATTTGATGTCAATTCGATTATCAAGCACACGATTGAAACCTTTGAGGGAACGTGTAAAAAGAAGCGGATTCAGTTCCAGCTGACCTTTTCCGCGGAAACCTGTTCCGTCAAAGCCGATAAAAGCAAAATCGGACAGGTTATTTACAACCTTGTCGACAACGCAATTAAATTCAGCCACGAAAATTCCGTGATTTACATTTCCGTGCGGGAAAAAGGTGAGAAAGCCTATATTTCCGTCAAGGACAACGGCTCCGGTATTTCAAAGGAAAGTCTTGATAAAATCTGGGACCGCTTTTACAAATCCGATGCATCCCGCGGCCGCGACAAAAAAGGCTCCGGCCTTGGACTGTCTATCACGAAGGAAATATTGCAGGCACACAATGAAACAATTGATGTCGTCAGCACCGTCGGAGTCGGCACGGAGTTTATTTTTACACTGGCTTTAAGTAAGTAATAGGTAAAAAAATCATCCGCGTTCCTCACCGTTGGCACTTGACTTCGGAAAGCGGATGATTTTATTTTTTACATTTATGTCTAAAACTTCTGGCAATCAACAGTTTTTTTTAGTTTTTTCCCTTGATGTTTTTCTTTTGAGTCTATATATTTATTGATTCTGTTAATTTTCTTCACAAATAGAACTATATTAATAACAATTGCAATAAACAAAATTATATTAAATACAGTCCAAAATCCATCAACAAACATATTGAAATCATGTGCAAACAGCATTTATTGTTCACCTCCTATTTTATGACAAAACAAGCCCTTACAAATTGTAATTAATCAAAACTATCATCATAAGGTTCCATAATTCTTAAAACCCCATCTGAATCAAAATAGCATCTACACATCACGCCATTTCTATACAGCGTATGCCAACCTGTTACCATTGCTCCACTCGGTTCAAAATAGAACTCGTCTGTGCCACCTGACCAATCTAATGTATGCCAGCCTGTTACCATACAGCCGTCTGAATCAAAATAAAACTCATTCCGTCCGCCTGACCAGTCTAATGTATGCCAGCCTGTTACCATACAGCCGTCTGAATCAAAATAAAATTCATTTCGTCCGCCTGACCAGTCTAATGTATGCCAGCCTGTTACCATGCAGCCATCTGAATCAAAATAAAATTCATTTCTGCCGCCTGACCAATTCAATGTATGCCAGCCTGTTACCATGCAACCATCTGAATCAAAATAAAATTCATTTCGACCACCTGACCAGTCTAATGTATGCCAACCCTTTAACATTTCTCCATCTGAATTAAAATAAAACTCATTTCGACCACCTGACCAGTCTAATGTATGCCAGCCTGTCAGCATATCCCCATCAGAATCTATATAATATTCTGTGTCACCAATTTTTCTCCAGCCTTCAACTCTATCATATGTATTAAATTCAATACTAGCTGATCTTTTATATGAATCAATTTCTGTAAGACTTGAATCAATTAAAATATAACGATGAACTATTCCTGCAAAATCTATCATTAATTCATATCCATTATCGCTTATATTAGCTGCATATGACGTAGTTTCCCATGATAATCCTATATGCAATCCTGTGAAAAAAGCATTAAAGTCATCACACGATACAAACTTCTTTGACATATATCGGATTGTTGCGCTCACATCAACATTAATTTTTCCGAATGCATACGGCTCAACATGATTAAACATACAACTTTCAGTCCGCTGATCTGGATAGTCTGAAAACGAATACAAGCTTATCAAATTATCATCACCTAAAGTCATACTCTCTCTAGTATTATTACTGACTAATTCAGTTTGGGATAATGTTTCAATAAACATTTCTTCTGTAATTTCTACATTAGATAAGTCAAAATAATTTTCTTGTTCATTCAATAGATAACTATACTTGTCATAATCAAAAGTTTTACCTCTCTCAAATTCTTTATCCATTAATGAAAAGAATTGATCCGCTTGTTCTCTAGTTTTAAATTTAATTGGGATTACATCTTCTGGAATTTCATTTAGAACGTTTTCCGTATTGACAATAGCTGAGCTTTGCGTCTCACTTGTACTAGAAATAACCCCCTCACTGTCATTTGCATAAACACTCACTGGACACAAAAACAGAACAAATAGCATATCTATTATATACTGTTTCATTTGTTTCATTTGTTTCATTTGTTTCATTTGTTTCATTTGTCCTCCTCAAATTAAAAAATGTATAACATATGCATATGATATTTTTATTATACCATAATTTTGCATTAAGTCATGTTCTAAAATAAATACAATTTTATTATGGCATAGCTAAAAAGCTGCCGCATAAAAATTGCGACAGCTTTTTCTTCTAGCTTATTTTGTGAATAAATCTTTACGTTTTCCGATGATCAGGACGCCTGCACCGATAAGCATGACTGCCATCAGCATTACATATAATCCTGCATTGGCGGTATCTCCTGTTTTTACGGTTTCGGTTTTTGCATTTTCTGCTTTTGCAGCTTCTGTCTGTGCGGTTGAAATATTTTCATTTACAACCTTTGGTGCTTCCTGTGCTGTCTTTGCCTGTTCTGCAATGACATAAGTACTGAAGTGGTTGGTTACAAAGACTGCTTTGCCATCCTTGCAGACTGCCTGCATATCGGTAGCTGATCCGTCTTCTTCCATACGGAATACTTTTACATTAGCTTCTTCATAGCCTGCCGGAATGTCTAATGTTACTTCAATGCCGCCCGGGAACTGATGAACAAATTCCGTACCTCTTAAAATAGAGATATCTACAACTACCATTTTTTCTTTATAATCAGAAAGTGCCTTTACAGCTGCATCAAATGCACCACCTTCTGTTAATTCTGTAAACTGCATCACGTCATCGTCCTCAAATACATCTTCCTCTGCCTTTAAGCTGACAGACATTTCTGCACCTTTGACGTCATTTTTCTTTGAAAGACTGGACTTACCGCTCTTTGCAGCTTCTGTCTTGTCTTCTGCCTTCGTAGCTTCGGTTGCGGCCTCGGTCTTTTCCTCTGCCTTTGTGGCTTCGGTTGCGGCCTCAGTCTTGCCTTCTGCTGTTGTCGGTTCTTCCGGCTTTGTTTCCGGCTCGGTCTTAATGCCTGCCTTTACTTCCAGTACCTGATTTTCTACGCCAAACTTTGCACCCATTGACTGATAATCACCTGTTGACATCAGATAACCGTTTGTTGTCAGTGAACCGTCTGCATTTCTTAAAATTGTATCAATATCTACCGTAACATCCGGTGCGGTTGTAGATGTAAATACACCTGATGTATATGGGTCTGATACAACTGTACCCAGCTTCTGTCCGCTTGTTACGGCTGTTCCCATAATAGAGAACGGAACCTGATAGTATTTCTTACTGTTGAATGAAATACTGTTGCTGATTTTTCCGATAAACTTATCTGTACTGTTACCGCCTGCGGACCGTAAGTTAAAGAATGTTCCGCCTGCCGTTGTACGGTAGAAGTTAAAGTTCGTCTTTGCATTGTTGTAAGAAGTACAATTCATTAATGTTAATGCGCCGCCGTTGCCGTTATCTGTAAATCCGTCTTTTCCATTGTTAAATGCAAGACAGTTAAACACAAAATGCGGTGTCGGCACTTTACCGTTGCTTCCGCCTAACTTAAATCCGTTCATATCGCCGTTGGCTTCTGAATTGCCATTTGTCAATGTACCGTTATTAAATGCAATACAGTTTCTGATTGTTACGACACCGATTGAACCGGTTGCCGGTTTTGCATATAAATCCCAGCCGTCATCGCAGTTGCAGTATGAAATACAGCTGTCAAATACATTACCTTCGCCACATGTCAATTTTGCCGCAAAACCATCTGCATTTTCACCGGTTGCCGGGTCACAGTTATCAAATGATGTACAGTTGATAATGTAATTGCATGACGGCCAGTCTTCCTTATTGGTTACAGAAGAAGAACGTCTGCTGATCTGAAGACCTGTATCTCTGTTTGCCTGTAAAATACAACGTTCAATAACATTGTGGCTTCCTGCAACAAAAATACCGTTGTCTGCTGCACCGTATACAGTAATACCATATACATACCAGTAGTTGCCTTCAATCTGAAGTCCTCTTGCATTCACGGATGTATCCTTAATGTCATAGGACTGTGATGAAAAATCAAATGTAACTTTTGCACCATCTGCTGCCTTTAATACCTTGTAGCAGTCTGCCGTACCGCTGTTTGATACCGGGATGGTAACCTGATGGTCAAATGTATACGTACCTTCTAATAAAATAACTGCCGTGCCGTTTTCAGCCTTTGCAATCGCTGTTTCCAGATCAAGCGGTGAATCCTTTGTACCGTCTGCAGATGCACTTCCGTCCGGTGCCGCATACAGCTTCTTTAAATACTGTGAATCCGTTACACCGCTTAATGATGTGTATGCACCTGAAAATGCAGTGCTTGTCTTATCATAAGAAGATGTATCGCCTGTTGTTCCCCCCGGCGTTGTACTACCGGTTGTGCTCTCAGTGGCTTTTGTTGCCTCTGTGGCTTTCGTACTCTCCGTAGCCTTTGTGCTTTCTGTAGCTTTTGTGCTTTCCGTAGCCTTTGTGCTTTCGGTGGCTTTCGTACTTTCTGTTGCTTTCGTGCTTTCGTCTTCCTTTGTAGAAGGCTGTGTTAAATCTTCTTTATTTAATGTGTTGTGGCTTGTTGTCGGCTCCTCTGCACCGGTTCCGATATACGGCTTCTGGGAAACCGTATTGTTTGGTGCAACAGATACTAAACAAGTCTTATATGCTCTTAATGCAGACTTTAATGCCTGATTTAGTGCATAAGAAGCATCATCTTCTGCTGTAAATGTCCACTTAAAATCACCGTTTTCTACTCTGCCGGCATACTTTTCAACATTTTCCTTTGCCTGCTGTGGCGTATCTGCTGTATAGCTGTACATACCCTTGCTGGTATCAAAGTTATTGTAGGTGTTGCCGCCCTTATAACTCTTTACGGTATCCGGAACTTTTTCATCTGCGGATTCTACAACATATCCGTCAAATTCGGTATTATTTTCCTGATAAGATACAAAACCGTTTCCGCCTTCGATATAGTTGTTATACGCTTTAATTGTTCCGCCTGCTTCCTTTGAAAATGTTGCCATGTTGGCTTCATCTCTCTTTAAGGTTGTCCAGTCTGCAATGACATCTGAACCCTGCATAGAAGTCAGCATCGGATATTTACAGTTTCTGAAATAGTTGCATTCTGAAAATACAGAAGAACCGTTTGTTGAACCGATACCGTATTTTGCGTTTCCGTCATAGTAATTGTTGTATACATGAGCGGAATAGAATCGGATTCTTGGATGTCTTGAATCTGAATGGTCATACCAGTTGTGATGGTATGTAATATATAAATCTTCAGTTGTTCCTTCGCTTAATCCTAACAGGTTACATTTTCCATTATCAAAGAAATGATTATAAGAAAATGTAATAAATGTAGATTTCTTGCAGTCTAAGGCGCCATCACCCTTTGCCTGGTCTGAATCTCCGCCTGCTTCGCCGTAGAAGAAGTCACAGTTATGTACCCAGATATGGTCATTATCCTGCTGAAGTCCGATGTTATCGCCTTCACTGCTGTCTACCAGCATAATACCTAAGTTTCTTACTTCTACATTGGAAGCATTTTTAATACGGATACCCCAGCCGTAAACAGTTGCATCATCACCGACACCTTCGATTGTGATACCACATGAAAGGCGCTTTGATGAACTGCTTCCGCTGACAACCATATCTCCGCCTTCCATCACTGCAAAATCTGTTACCTGTCCAATCAGACGGATATCTAACGGTCTGTTATCGTATCCCTTTTTATACAGATTTAAAATAGCCTGAATACCGGTTGCTGTTTCTGTTGCACCCTTGGCATTTTTAACAACGTCCATGGTAACAGTATTTTTGGTTTCTTCTGTCAGATAAAGAACCACGGCATTGCCCTTTAATGTACCGTTATCACGGTAAGCGCCGTTTGCTTCGCCATTGGTCCATGCAAAGCCTGTTCTGTCATGTGCCTTGACACTGAGTGCTTCCGTTACGGCTGCACTGTCTGCCGCTTCTGCTCCTGCTGCTACAGGAACAACCTTTAATACATAATCACCAGCTGCAAGTCCTAACGCATCTGCTCTGTAATATACAGAACTTCCGTCTGATGTCTTATATTTTCTAACCAGCTCGTTGTCAAGCTTTTCATAGCTTGTATCTGCTGCATCTGCTTTCTTTACGTATACGTTATAAGAAGCGGCATTTTTTGCTTCATTCCATTCTACGTATGCTGATTCAAGCCAGCCTGTACTCTGAATCAGTGAAACCTGTTCTACTGTTGTATCACCTGTGTCCGGCTTTGTTTCACTCGGTTTTGTTTCACTTGGCTTCGTTTCACTTGGCTTTGTGGCTGCTTCTGTTTCTTTGGTTGTAGCCTCTGTTGCCTTTGTTTGTGCTTCCGTAGTCTTGGTTTCTGCTTCTGTTGCCTTTGTTGTTTCTTCTGTCGGCTTTGTGGTTCCTTCTGTAGAACCCTGCTTTGTATAGCTGTAGACGATGTAGAATAAATTTATCTTATCGGCCTTTGTAATGGTGTAATCGCCTGCGCTGATATCCACTGTCAATACGCCATCATCACCGATTTTTGTCTTTGTTCCGTTAATCTTGACATTTTTACCGGCTGCAGAATCAACTTCTGTACCAAATACCAGTGTCAGCTTACCTGCTTCCGGCGCTGTAAATTTAATACTGGTACTTGATTCCATCTTTAATGTGGTTGTATATGTAACTCCGTCATAAGTTGCTGTTCCTTTTTTCGAGCCTGCACTTCCGGCAATCGTAAAAAAGTCATCACTTGCAGCACCCTGTGTTGTAAAATTGTGTTCATGCTTTACTACCGTTGAACCTCCGTCTGCCTTTGCAGACATTAATGATGTCGGCATAATCACGCTCAGGCACATTACAAGCGCCAAAAGCCACGCCCACCGCTTCTGTGTTTGCTTTTTCATACACACCTTCATAAACCCTCCAACTTGTCATGATTCATCTGATTCCTGTCCAAACCCCTGACCTGAAACCCCGCAGTAATGCATCATGACTTTCCTTCGTATTTTTTTCTGCAAAATCTGCAAATATCTTTGTTTTTTTCCTCCCGCTTCTTTTTTATGCATTTTTTACATTTTTATGACACTTATGCCAACAATCTTATCATTTTTTACAGAATGCAACATAGTTCCTTAGTACCAGTTTTAGCTTTTTCCACAGTTTAAATATGAATTGCAATGTTTTATTGTGCAAATTGCCTATTAGAATTATCTGGAATTTTTATCATCAATCTGTAATTGTGCAAAAAAAACACAGAAATACCGGTTTTTCCCGGTATCTCTGTGTTTTGCCATACATTGCTTCTGCTTTTATGCTCTTCTTATATTTACTCACTTTTCCAGTGCAGTCTGTGCAGATGCCCTTCCAGATTCATTGTTTCAAAATTATGCTGGCGCAGGGCCTCATACAGTACAATTGCAACGGAATTGGACAGATTCAGGGAACGGATATCGCCAATCATCGGGATACGGATACATGTTTCCTCATTGTCGACCAGAATTTCTTCCGGAATTCCGGCACTTTCCTTGCCAAACATAATATAACAGTCATCCTCATAAGACACATCACAATAGGTCTTCTGTGCCTTAGTCGTTGCCATATATATCTTTGCACCCGGATTTTTTTTCTGAAAATCCGCATAGTCATCGTACACGGTTACGTCCAGCTTGTCCCAGTAATCCAGACCGGCACGCTTTAACATCTTTTCATTTAATTTAAAGCCGAGCGGTTCAATCAAATGCAGTCTTGCGCCCGCCGCCACACACGTCCTTCCAATATTTCCGGTATTCGCCGGCATCTCCGGTTCATGTAATACAATATTTAACATCTTTTTCCCTTTCTAATCCTGCAATCAACCAGTTACACAACTGCACCACTCTATCCGTCAATGCCTCCGTCGTGTATTATAATTAATTCACATTAATCGCAATATCCAGTTCCATATGAATCTCATCACTTGTCAACGGAACACAGATATTCTGACTGTAAGACTGCTTTAAATAAACATTTCCGCGGCATAAGGTCGGCGGTGTGATATCCATGGCAATGCCTTTTGTCGAAAGAATCGTTGCCGCATTTCCCATCATCATATTCCCCAGCTCATTAATCGCACTGGCAGACATATCGTCGAGTGCCGTAACCGGCATTCCCATCATCATCTTAGAGGCTACATGGAGTGCATGTGCTTCCGGAAATGACATTAAAACCTGTCCGCGCACTTCTCCTGTCACACCAATCATAATAATCACGGAATCACTTGCAAACTCCGTTGTCTTTACATACGGTCTGCCAATTTTCATATCAACCTGGCAAATATCTTTAATCACGCTGGTTGCCGCCATTAAAAAAGGATTGATATATTCTACGCTAAATTCTGCCATCATTTCCTCCCAAGGACTCTATAAACTTCTGTATTCTTTCTAATCCCACCTTTAAATTTTCGATGGAGTACGCATAAGAAATGCGCACAAAGCCTTCACCTGATGCTCCGAAAGCTGTTCCCGGTACTACTGCCAGCTTCTGTTCACTCAGTAACCTTGTTGCAAATTCCTCTGATGTCATTCCAAATTTCTTAATTGACGGAAATACATAAAATGCGCCATACGGCTCAAAACATTCCAGTCCCATCTCTTTAAAAGCATTGAGCAGGAAACGTCTTCTCTGATCATATGCCTCTACCATCATTTCAACTTCCATGTCACAATTTTTCAGTGCTTCCACTGCCGCAAACTGACTGTTCGTCGGCGCACACATAATCGCAAACTGGTGGAGTTTTACCATCTGCTCAATAACCGGTGCCGGTCCGCAGGCATAGCCTAAGCGCCAGCCGGTCATTGCAAATGCCTTTGAAAAGCCGTTAATCACAATGGTCCGCTCCTTCATGCCCGGCAGTGAACCAATCGAACAGTGGCGCTTTCCTCCATATGTCAGTTCCGCATAAATTTCATCGGAAATCACATATAAATCCTTTTCAATAATCACCGGAACAAGTTCTTCCAGTTCTTCCTTCGTCATAATTGCACCGGTCGGATTATTCGGATATGGCAGTACCAGTATCTTGGTCTTATCCGTAATGCTGTTTAAAAGCTGTTCTTTTGTCAGCTTAAAATCATTTTCCGCCTTTAGTTCAATCGGCACCGGCACGGCATCCGCCATGACTGCACACGGCAGATACGATACGTAACTCGGCTGGGGAATCAGCACCTCATCCCCCGGATCTGTCATACAGCGCAATGCCACATCAATCGCTTCACTGCCGCCGACCGTGACAAAAATTTCATGCACCGGGTCATAGTGCAGATCATATTTGCGGTTTACATACCGGCTGATTTCTTCACGCAGTTCTTTTAAACCTGCATTGGATGTATAAAATGTTCTTCCCTTTTCCAGCGTATAAATGCCTTCTTCGCGGACATTCCACGGTGTATCAAAATCCGGTTCTCCGACACCTAAAGAAATCGCATCCGGCATTTCACTGACAATATCAAAAAATTTACGGATTCCTGACGGTTCAATACCGATTATTTTCTTTGACAATGGATTTCTCATGGTGTCACCAGCATCCTTTCATCTTTTTCTTCTGCATCCAATACCCTGCCGTAATCCTTATATTTTTTCAGTACAAAATGTGTGGATGTGCTGAGTACCGAATCCAGCGGTGAAAGCTTATTGGCTACAAACTGTGCCACTGATTTCATCGTCTTGCCTTCAATAATAACCGTAAAGTCAAATCCACCGGACATTAAATAAACCGATGTAATCTCATCATATTTATAAATGCGCTCTGCAATGCTGTCAAATCCCAATCCGCGCTGCGGTGTGACTTTCACTTCAATCAGGGCTGTTACTTTTTCTTCACTTGTCTTGTCCCAGTTAATCAGGGTATTATAACCGCAGATGACATGCTCTTTTTCCATATCCGCGATTTCATTGGCAACTTCCACCTCTGTCATGCCAAGCATAACCGCCATGTCTTTTAAATCGATTCTGCTGTTTTTTTCCAGCATATTTAATATCTTTTCTCTCATACATTCATCCGCCTTTCGCTGTAATCCAAGACTTATATAAAACGATATACCTCGTCCCGGTTCGGTGTGTCCAAATACCGTACCTCATCGTCATTGCGCAAAATTTTATTGTGATCTGCCGTTGTCCTTCCAATGACAGATGCCTTAATTCCTGCATCAGACAATATTTTTATTATATCATGTCCGTTATCCGCTGTCATTAACAAAGCACCACAAGATTCCAATTCATATGGATTCACGTCAAAAATTTCACAAATTTCAATAATCTCCTGTCTGACCGGAATCTTTTTAAAATCAATATCCAGTCCGACTTTTCCGGCTTCTGCCATATCCCACAGTGCTGCAAAAATGCCGCCCTCAGAAACATCGTGCATACCGGTCACGCCTGCCTGTGCAGCAAGAAACGCTTCTTCCCCAACGGACATATCCTGTGCATTTCCCTGTGCCTTTTCAATCACGTCTTCTCTGTAAAACCGTAAAATTTCCGGGCGGTTCTTTGCAATAATCTGCCGGATGCCGCTGATACCAATCCACTTTGTCAGAATCACGTCCTGTCCCGGATGAATATTTTTCGCCGATAAATTTTTCCCGTCACACAGCCCGATTACCGTCACCGTTACAACCGGTTCTAAAACCGCTGCACTGCCCTGCGTATGTCCGCCGGAAATCTGGATACCCAGCGGTTCGCACTGCTTTTGGAGCGTTTCCATGATTTCCCGCAGCTTCGCCTCCTCTGCGGACAGCGGTAAAAGCACCGTACACTCCGCCGCCACGGGAATTCCGCCGCCTGCATAAATATTATTGGCGGCTCGCTGTACCGGATTTTTCGCTGCAATGTCCCCCGTTGCAGCTGCTGCCGCACTCACCACTGCAGGCTTGTCTTTCTTTTGCAGGCTGATATACGCACAGTCTACACCAATCGCCGGTTTCGCCGCATATTCTTCTCGTTTTTTTATCTGCTTTAAAACGGAACGCTTCAAAATCGAATTTGATACTTTTCCCGGATTCATATACTCTCCATTCCGGCAGGCCTTTAAGTAAAACTTGCCACTTTGCCTTATTTAGGTTATGATTAGTAAAGCAGGGCTGATGCCACCATCGGCACAACCATTGCCAATACTAAAATAATAATGATAATTGCAGAAAAAATTTGCTTGTTTTTTTTATTGTTAAAATTAATCATTTTTACCTCATTTCTGTGATTATCCCAATGTAAAGGATAAATTATGAAACTGATACTGCCTTATTTTATACTAATATTATTTCTGCTTCAACATAATATGAAAAAAAATTCAAAAAAAGAGAAAATTAACAATGAAACCTTCTGGAAACGGGAGTCGGAAGCCAATTCTGTGCGGAAAAAAGATATTTCCGGACTGGATTACATCCGGATTCCGGATACACTGACCTGTCCGGATACGCAGGATGAACGTATCTTAAAGGAGTGGCATACAATTGAAGCTTTAAAAGAAAAAAAGATTTTAAATCTGTCAGGTTTTACGAACACCGATTTAAAATTGGAATACGGTGTCGGCAACTTAACCGAGCTGACCGATTATGACAACAACTATGTCACACTGAGCCGCTCCCTTGCAAGAATTGCTGAACTACTGACAGAACAGGGGTTGAAAAAAGAGGCTGCCGCATTTTTGGAATTCGGCATCGCAACCCATACCGACATCGGTAAAAACTATACCCTGCTTGCCGGATATTACATGGAATATGGAAAGCCTGAAAAAATCGACTTTTTAATCGCACAGGCAGAACAGCTTTCCTCACTTTCCAAAGACCCGATTATTGCCCGGTTAAAAGCCATCCAGCGCGGAGAGACTTCACCTGCCTAACTTTTTACTGCGCTTACGATTAAACAGACTTTTTATTTTTTATACGGCAGTTTCCCATGTTCCGAAATAATGCCATCAATGATTTTAGACGCCTTGCTCTTTGTCAGGCTGTCAATGTCCTGCTCCAGTGTCAGTCCGTGATAGGAAACCAATGCTGCCAGATACCGTTTCTGTGCCGCCGTAACCGGTGTATCTTTCCTGACCGTGTAATTAAGCGGCAGGGTTTCTCTAAACCCTTCATCGTCCGGCTTTACCGCATACAGCTTATAATAAAGCTGATGGGCGCTGACCGCATCGTCTAAGGCGCGGTGCGAATTACCCGGATTAATCTGAAAATATGCGCAAAGCACATCCAGATTTTTATGTTCCACCTCAGGAAGCAGTCTTCTTGCAAGCTTTAAGGTATCAATTCCGTTCTTTTCAAAAGGAATCCCATGATTCACACACGCTTTTTTCAAAAATGAATAGTCAAATATAATATTATGTCCCAGAAGCGGCATATCCCCGATAAAACTTACAATTTCATCAATTACTTCCGAAACATGCGGCTGCCCTGCCACCATTTCATCAGTAATGCCGGTCAGTTCCACAATCCGCTGCGACAGCTTCTCCTTCGGATTTAACAGACGGCTGTAGGTTTCTGTAATCTCGCCGTCACAGACCTTTGCCATGCCGATTTCAATAATCTGATTTTCTGACGGATTCAGCCCCGAAGTTTCCAAATCCAGTGCCACATAGTCCCTTATCATAACCAATCCTCGTTTCCCGTTTACTTTCTATCTCTTATCCTTTGATTTACAGATATCCTGCAAAAAACACTCACTGCACTTTGGCGCACGCGCCGTACAGATTTCCCGTCCAAATGTAATAATCTGTATATTGTATACAATCCAGTGGTCTTTCGGCAGGACCTTCATTAAATCATATTCAATCTTTTCCGGTTCAGTTTCCTTTGTAAAACCCAGTCTTTGGGAAATACGCTTGACATGGGTATCCACTACGATACTCGGTTCATGAAAAATATTGCCGCGGATGACATTCGCCGTCTTTCTGCCGACCCCCGGAAGACTTGTAAGCTCCTCTAATGAAGACGGCACTTCTCCGCCAAAATCCACACAGATTCTTCTTGCCGTTTCAATCAGGTTCTTTGCCTTGCTGTGGTAAAATCCAATCGAGCGGATATCCTGCTCCATTTCCTTTACATCTGCATGTGCAACTGCCGATACGTCCGGGTACTTTACGAATAAATCCTTTGTCACAATATTGACTCTCTCGTCGGTACACTGCGCCGACAGCATCGTTGCCGCAAGCAGCTCCCACGGTGTCGTGTAATTTAAACTACACCGGAATTCTGTCGTATACCGCTCATCTAACCGCTCTAAAATGCTTTTCGTTCTTTTTGTCATAATCTCACTAATCTCCATTCCGCAGGCATTTTAATGCCAAAGGAATCGCGAGCCAAATATCAGATTTGGCTCTGCGATAAAAGCTATTTGTTTTTGGGTACACAAAAAGCGGGTGATGGGAATCGAACCCACGTATCTAGCTTGGAAGGCTAGTGTTCTACCATTGAACTACACCCGCAAATATTCAATTGAAAGTCGGGGTGACAGGATTCGAACCTGCGACCTCTTGATCCCAAATCAAGCGCTCTAGCCAAGCTGAGCCACACCCCGTTGGTGTTTTGTGTTGCTGTTTGTTATCTGTTCCGCAACGACATGGATTATTATATTATATGACCTGCATATTGTCAACACTTTTTTTCAATTTTTTTTATTTTTTTTCGACAAGCCGTTTTAAAGTGCGCAAAGCCGCATAAATACGGCCTTACACGCTTTTTAACTCAAATGTAAATTCCCCGGAATCTGAAATTTCCAATATAATATACGTATTTTTTCCGTCCTGCTGGCGCGGATAAGAAATGCTTCCCGGATTAATTAATGTAATCTCATCTTCCACCTGAATCACCGGACGATGGGTATGTCCAAACATCACAATATCCATGCCCCTCGCAATTCCTTCCTGACGGAGTGTCTGTAAATCCAAAGATACATAATAATAATGCCCATGTGTAAGCAGAACATTTTTCCCTGCAAGCTGTATTTCCAGTTCACGTGGCGCCTGTGAGTAGTAATCATTATTTCCCGGCACCATATAAACCGGTCCCGGTATCATTTCGTTAACAATATCTTCATCACCTTCCAAATCCCCAAGATGAATCATTGCATCTACGCTGCCCTCTTTTTCCAATGCCTCATAAAGATTGCCAAGGCGCTTATGCGTATCACTTACAATCAGAATTCTCTGCATATCTGACCTCCATATTTCACATTATTCCGCTTTTCCCAAATATTGTGCAAGCTGCGCTTTCAATTTTTCTAATGCTTCCCCACGGTGGCTGATTTTATTTTTTTCCTCCGGTGTCAGTTCTGCCGAAGTTTTCCCCAACTGTGGCAGGTATACAATCGGATCATAGCCAAATCCATTTGCCCCTTTGATTTCATGCGCAATAATGCCTTCCATCGTCCCTCGCGTTGTAAAATGTCTTCCGTCCGGAAAAACAGCCGCCATTGCACAGACAAAACGAGCCGTTCTATCTTTATCTTCTACACCATCAAGGCGGTCAATAATTGCCTGATTTTTAATGTCATAAGACGTATCATGTCCCATGTATCTTGCAGAATATACACCCGGCTCTTTATTCAGATAATCTACTTCCAGTCCAGAATCATCTGCAATCGTAAGTTCCCCTGTCAGTTTCATGACCGCTTCTGCTTTAATCAGCGCATTTTCTTCAAATGTCGTACCGTTTTCTTCGATATCAATATCAATTCCGGCTTCTTTCATGGATACAATCTCAACCGGCATATCTTTGCAGATTTCTTTCACTTCTTTAATTTTTCCCTTATTATTCGATGCAAGAATAATCTTTGTCATTTTAATCTCCATTCCGCAGGCTCACTGCATTATACATTCTTTTTCGGCGGCTTCGGTCCTAAAAATGAGTAAAAGTACGTTTTTAACATACCATTATAAATCTTTCTGTTTTTGTCTGCTTTTCTGCCAAAATATTTTTCAATATCCGTATAGGAAGTAATCACATACGCCGACCACGAATCTAATTTTGCAAACTGCTCTCCCAGCGCCGTATACAAGGCAGGAAGGGCTTCCTTTTCCTCTAAACGCTCACCATATGGCGGATTGGTAATCACAAAGCCATATTTCTTTGCATGGCTTAACTGGCGTACATCTCTTGCCTGAAAATGAATCAGCTTGTCTACCCCGGCATTGCACGCATTCTGCCTTGCAATTTTAATAACATTTTCATCAATATCAAAACCCTGAATATCTGTTTCAATGTCCATGCAGATATTGTCATTGGCTTCTTCTATCGCCATATACCACTCTTTTTTCGGTATCAGATTTTCCCACTGTTCTGCCGTAAACTCCCGATTCATGCCCGGTGCAATATTCGCAGCCATCATTGCCGCTTCTATCGGGAATGTACCGCTTCCACAAAACGGATCTACAAAAATGCGGTCCTTATGCCACGGTGTCAGCATAATCAGCGCCGCCGCCAGCGTTTCTGAAATCGGTGCTTTGCCCGATGCCGGACGGTATCCGCGCTTATGCAGTGAATCCCCTGTCGTATCCAGACTAATCGTAACAATATCCTTCATAATCGTGACACGCAGAGGATAGGCACTGCCATTCTCCTTGAACCAGCCCGTCTGGTATTTCTTCTTTAACCGCTCTACAATCGCTTTCTTGACAATGGACTGAATATCGGAACTACTAAACAGCTTGCTGTTTACGGAATTCGCTTTTGTAACCCAGAACTTCCCATCTTCCGGTATAAATTCTTCCCACGGCAGTTCTGCAACATGATCAAAAAGTTCTGTAAATGTTACAGCTTTAAACTGACCTACTTTTAAAAGCACTCTCTCCGCTGTTCTTAAATTAATATTGGCTCTGCATATGGCTTCTGCGTCCCCTGTAAAGGTCACTTTACCATTTTCTACTGAAACGATTTCATATCCCAAATCGTAAATTTCTCTCTTTAAAACTGCCTCCAGTCCGAAATGGCACGGTGCAATTAACTCATATGTATTCATACTGTTCCTCATTTCCGATAATCATTTACCTGTTTTCTTCAATATACCATATATTCCGGTGCTTTACAATAATATTACGACCTTCCAAAATCTTTGGAAATCCTTTCCGTAATCTTTCAAAAATCAATCTTTCAAAAATCTCTATAAAAGTTTTTATGATAGATAAGATACTTTCCGTGATACTGATGAATCCCGCCAACAACCGTCTTCACCTGAAATCCTCTTGCCGCCAGTTTAGGACAGATCATCATGCTTTTCGAACCCCTGTCACAGTACACAATAAAAACCGTATTTCTATCATAAAATGTGTTATTCAAAACAATCCCGCCTGAACTGTTTTTTATATTTGTATTTATATTTGTGTTCCTGTAATTATTTTGAAGCTGCTGTTCCATTTCCTCAAACGGAATATTGACTGCACCTTTAATATGCATTTTTTCATATTCCTGTCTGCTTCTTAAATCTATAAACACGGCTTCTGAATTTTCCACATAATAATCCAGCCGGCCGGTACTGATATTTTCACATCTCATTTTTTCTTAAACCTTTAATCAAGTGCTTACTCTAGTATATTCGATAATGCGTGTCCCGTGCCTGTCTGACATAAATTTATATCCTGCTGACTTTGGTCTTTCCTGCCCGAATTTTCAAAATGGCCTTCTCATTGTATTGAAGTGATTATATTTCCGATACAAAATCTGCTATAATATGAATGACAAAAGACCGGCAGATTTGTTTCTGCCGGTCTTTGCATTGCTTTTACGAATTATCTGTGGCAGTCTGTTGTATCAGACATGTTGCTTTCATCAGAAGCATTACTGTAGGAATTCTTTGAAGAATTCTTATTAGATGCGTTCTTTGAACTGTTTGATGCATTGCTTGCATTTGAAGCATTGCTCATGTTAGATGCGTTGCTTGAATTCTTTGAACTGTTTGATGCATTTGATGAATTTGTGCTGTTAGAATAATTCTTAGACATACTGAAATGTCCTCCTTTTATATTAGATTACATTGCATAGTATCTCTTATTTTTTTGAAATTATTCATAAACAGAATGACAACAATATGGTGTTATCATAAAAAAATTCCTGACATTCTTTCAAAAATCACTTAAAACCCAAATGTACCTTTTCAGAATTGTTGGATATAACACTAAAACTAAAATATCATTTAATATCTTTTACCGCAATATCACTTCAGCACTTCAAATGTAACTTTTCCGCTATAATATTTCACCATTGCCTTGCCTATTATCTGTTCTTTTTTTACATAAGTGTTATTCCAATACCGTGCATCATTTGAAATGTTTCTGTTATCCCCCATAACAAAATAAGAATCTGCTGGCACTTCAAATATCATGTTCTGCCCCAAAGACATCGGCTCTTTTAAATACGGTTCCTCTAACTGCTCTCCGTTTACATATACAGTATCATTTTTTATTTCAACAATATCTCCCGGTATACCGATAATCCGCTTTACAAATACGTGGCTTTCATCGTCCGGAAATTTAAAAACAATAATATCCCGTCTTTGTGGTTCTTCAAAAAGATACGAGATTCTCAATCCAAAATATCTGTCTCCGGTCATAATCGTATTTTCCATTGAACTTGTCGGCGTTTCTGCATTGACAATTACACATCTTGTAAGCACAAATGCAATGAGAATCGCAGCACTAAAAATTTTAATATAGGAAAACATTTCCATCAATACTGTCTTTGGGCGGCTTTGATTTTTCAATTCTTTAAAAAATTTCCCCATAGCTTTTCCCTCCATTTCCAATTCTATGCTTTACTTGGGGGTAAGTTTTAGAACCACTCTTGAAAAACACCATTTTTTACCCCCATTCTTAACAAAGAGCCTCTTTTTTACTCTGTTTTTGACAAATATCCCCTTTTTATATAACAAAATATATAACAAAAAAGCCCTATCTAAATCACTTTAGATAGGACTCATGTACGTGACAAGATTCGAACTCGCGACCTTCTGGTCCGTAGCCAGACGCTCTATCCAGCTGAGCTACACGTACGTATGGAATATTCCATAATAATCACAACTGCTGTTGTGATAAATGCCGGCGACCGGGGTCGAACCGGTACGGGAGTATAAGTCCCGCAGGATTTTAAGTCCTGTGCGTCTGCCAATTCCGCCACGCCGGCAAATAAGTGGGACCAATAGGGCTCGAACCTATGACCCTCTGCTTGTAAGGCAGATGCTCTCCCAGCTGAG
>ENA-OVGI01000337-OVGI01000337.1-human-gut-metagenome-genome-assembly--contig:-NODE-337-length-38962-cov-10.929164_pt1 | contig 38962 bp, 38 predicted proteins | sample MGYA00237771_ERZ505421 | MGnify/ENA primary metagenome ERZ505421 (study PRJEB26158, sample SAMN06016378) | human gut metagenome | biome: human gut; feature: ankylosing spondylitis patient; material... | reverse complement strand
TATAAAATGTAGAAAAAATATTTTACTAAATAAAATAGTTTACATTTTACTGGTAAAATAGTAAAATAATTTTACCGGATGAATATAAAATGTTTGGGAGGAGAAAAACAATGAAGAGAAAGATTGCATTAGTATGTATGGCAGCATTAACAGGTACAATGTTAATTACTGCATGTGGAAGCAATGAAACAGGAAAAAATGTAACAGCAAGTGACGGGAAAGCAAAAGTTCGTTTTGCAACATGGGACGTGGCAGATGATCTTGATGCTCAGCAAAAACTTGTAGACAAATTTAATGAAGAACATGATGACATTGAAGTAACACTCGAAGCTTATGGAAGTGATTATGACACTAAAATTAGTGCAGGTATGGGATCAGGAGATACACCTGATGTAATGTATATGTGGAATTATCCAGCATATGCAGATGGACTTGAGCCGCTTGACGAATATATTGAAAGTGAAGGTAATGATTTTAAGGAAAACATCTACAGCACTTTATGGAATTACAATTCATTAGACGGTACAACATATGGAATGCCAGTAGGATTTACAACACACGCATTATATTTTAACAAAGACCTTTTTGAAGAGGCTGGTGTAGAAGAGCCTACAGATGATTGGACATGGGAAGATTTAAAGAGCGCAGCTAAGAAGATTGAAGAAAAAACTGGGCAGAAAGGTTTTGCTTTCCAGATGAAGCCAGATCCATATGACTTTGAAATGTATCTTTGGAGCAACGGAACATCTTATTGTGATACAGAAGGAATGATGGCCGGAAACATTGATTCTGATAACTCTCAGGAAGTATTCCAGATGTTCCAAGATATGGAAAAAGACGGATATGCAATTGCCACAGAGAAAAATGGAACTGACGAATTCCGTGCAGGGACAGTAGCAATGTATGTTTACGGTTCATGGGCAATTAACACTCTCGATAACGACGGCATGAATTACGGTATTGTAAAGATTCCTACGTTTGATGGACAGACATCAGTAAGTATTTTAAGTTCTTCAGGACTTTCAATTTCAAAAGACAGTAAAAATAAAGATGCAGCATGGGAATTTGTAAAATACTGGACTGGTGAAGAATGCAACAAGGCAAGAATAGGAATGGAGCTTCCAGTTCTTAACAGCGTTGTAGAATCAGAGGGGATTATGAATGAAGATAAGTTTGCTCCATTCTACAAAATGTTGGAACAGAGTGATGGACATACTCCAGCAAGCTTCATTATTGAGGACTGGTCAGAGATTTCGGAAAATCTTAGCCTTTCATTTGAGCAGTTATTTAATCCAAGTGCATACATGGATGTAAAAGAAGTTCTTAAAGAAGCAGCAGAAGCACAATAAACAAAGTAATTGGGAGAAAATATATGAAACAGAAAAAATTTCTGAAATCGGCAACACCGTATATATTTATATTGCCTTGGATAATAGGATTTCTCGTGTTTACAATCGGTCCATTAATTTTATCTTTGATTATGAGTTTCTTTGATTGGCCACTTACCTCAACTCCACAGTTCAGAGGATTTGGAAATTACATTGAAATGTTTACTAACGATAAACAGTTTTGGAAGTCACTGGTAATCAGTTTGAAGTATGCAGCTATTTTTGTACCACTTAACATGATTATCGCACTGTTTCTCGCAATGTTAATTACACAGCCAGTAAAAGGAGTGAAGGTGTTCCGTACTATTTTCTACATTCCTGCTGTAATTTCTGGAGTGGCAGTTTCAATTATCTGGGGATGGATTCTTAATGGAGATTATGGTGTTTTAAATTATCTTTTATCTCTTATTGGAATAGAAGGTCCAAAATGGCTGGTTGATCCAGCCTGGGCACTCCTTGCTGTGATTATAGCAAGTGCCTTTGGTGTGGGAACTATGATGTTGGTTTTCTATACAGATATCAAGAATATACCAATTGATGTATATGAAGCAGCATCTATTGACGGAGCAGGACCTGCAAGAAAATTCTTCAGTATTACGCTTCCGATAATTACACCAACAATCTTATTCAATTTGATTACATCAATCATTAGCTCGTTCCAGCAGGTAACACTGGTTATGCTGCTTACGGGTGGTGGTCCACTTAAGTCAACATACTTCTATGGACTGTATACATATAATAATGCATTTAAACATCATAAGCTTGGATATGCCAGTGCAAATGCCTGGGTAATGTTTATCATCATTATGATACTTACTGCATTAGTATTTAAATCTTCATCTACATGGGTGTTCTATGAAACAGAAGCCAGAAATAGTGGGGCAAAGAAGACTAAAAAGAAAAAAGGGGGTAGAAAGTAATGAAGATGTCTAAAAGATCAAAAATAGTGATTTACGCATTACTCGGACTTGTGGCACTTTACTTTCTTGCACCATTTATCTACATGTTGTTTTCTGCATTTAAAACAGAAAGTGAAGCGATTGCGTATCCACCAAAATTATTTCCTACAGAATGGCATTTTGAGAATTTTATAAATGCATGGAAGTCTCAGCCATTTGGAACTTATCTATGGAACTCAATACTTGTTACTGTTTTTACAACATTAGGACAAGTGCTTTCTTGTTCACTTGTTGCATATGGTTTTGCGAGATTTGAATTCAAAGGAAAGAATCTTCTTTTTATGATTTTGTTATCTACAATGATGATTCCATGGGATGTTACCATGATTCCACAGTATATGGAATTTAACCTGTTTGGATGGATTAATACATTGAAACCATTGATTGTACCAGCATGGTTTGGTTCTGCTTATTATGTATTTTTAATGAGACAGTTCCTGATGGGGATTCCAAGAGATTTCGAAGAGGCGGCAAGAATTGATGGTGCAAATCAGTTCCAGATTTATTGGAAAATCTTTATGCCAATTATGAAACCATCACTTATTCTTGTTGGAGTACTTAATATGTTGACTGTATGGAATGACTATCTTGGTCCATTGATTTTCTTACAAGACAGAAGCAAATATACACTTGCATTAGGACTTGCTTCTTTCAAGGGTGTTCACAGTACACAGATCATTCCTATGCTCTGTATAACAATAATTATGATTATTCCACCAATTATTATTTTTATAATTGCACAGAAATATATTGTTGAAGGAACTAGTGGTTCTATTAAATAAGACAGACTTGTAAAACGGTCAGACAGACTGAACTGTCTGACCGTAATTATATTAATGATTTTACATTATAAAATGAGAGGATAGATTAATGGCAAGAAAAACAGTAAAAAGATGGGAGAACCATCAGATTACCGGAATCGGGAGAAGAGAGGCACGAACTGCTTTTTACAAGGATTCTCAAAGTAGAATTTCTCTTAATGGAGAATGGAAATTTAAATATATAGATGCACCTGAACTTTCACCAGAAGGATTTGAGAAACCAGGAGTAGGTAATGAGTGGGATAATATCGATGTTCCATCTGTCTGGCAGTTAAGAGGTTATGACAAGATGCATTATACAGATGTATTATATCCATTTCCGATAAATCCGCCTTACGTACCAGATGAAAACCCTACAGGAATCTATAAGAAAATTGTGAATCTGGATGACCAGTGGGTACAAAAAGATACCATTTTGAAGTTTCATGGCGTGGACAGTGCTTTTGATGTTTGGGTAAATGGTAATTATGTAGGCTTTAGTAAAGTCAGTAGACTTCCATCTGAATTTGACATTACAGAATTTGTTAAAAGCGGCGAAAATGATGTTACAGTACGTGTATATAAATGGTCAGACGGAACATATCTGGAAGATCAGGATATGTGGTGGTTATCAGGAATATACAGAGATGTGGAACTGATTAATGAGGAAAAGAACGCTGTTTTAGATGTACAGATTGACGGTTCTTTAGATGATAGTTATACAAATGGTCTGTTCACATCAAAAATCAAAATGAAGCAGGCTGGAACTAATATTAAGTGGAAATTGTCATACAAAGGAGAAGCTGTTTTTGAAGGAGAAGCTTCTTTTAAAGATAAAGAAATATATATTTCAGCAGATATTCCAAGTGTACATACATGGACAGCAGAAACTCCTGAGTTATATGATTTTACAATATCAACTGATACACAGGAAGTTACAGTTAGATGCGGATTCCGAAGAATTGAAATTAAAGATAAAAACTTCTGTGTAAATGGACAGGTGATTCTTCTAAATGGTGTAAATCATCACGACTACAACCCAAAAGAAGGAAGAACTGTAACAAGAGAGCAGATGGAGGACGATATTCGTCTGATGAAACAGTACAACATAAATGCTGTACGTTGCTCTCATTATCCAGCAAATGAATATTTTTATGATCTATGTGATGAATATGGTCTTTATGTTATTAACGAAGCAGATCTTGAATGTCATGGATTTGAATGGGTAGAAAACTATACATGGATCACAGATGATGAATCTTGGAAAAACGTATATGTTGACCGCAGTGTTCGTATGGTTAAAAGAGATAGAAATCATCCATCTATAATTATGTGGTCTATGGGAAATGAGTCAGCGTTTGGCTGTAATTTCCGAAGTGCAGCACAGGCAATACGTGAATTGGATGATACACGCCTTATTCATTATGAAGGAGATTTTGAAGCAGAGGTTACAGATGTATATTCCACTATGTATACAAGGCTAAAAGGCCTGAAAGAAATTGCAGAATATGAGGTAAAAGGAGATAAGCCTCATGTGATGTGTGAATATGGACATGCGATGGGAAATGGACCTGGAGGATTAAAAGCATATCAGGATATGTATCGTAAGTATAAACGACTTCAGGGTGGATTTCTCTGGGAATGGTATGATCATGGAATTCATACAGTTGAAGGTGATAATGAATATTACAAATATGGCGGAAATTATGGAGATTTTCCAACAAACGGTAATTTCTGTATAGATGGAATTTTGATGCCAGATAGAACACCTTCACCGGGAATGGAGGAATATAAGCAGATTATAGCTCCAATAGAGATTACTCCAATAGCGGGGAATATTAAGAAAATTAAAATTGAAAACTATTATGATTTTCTGAATTTAAGCACAGTAATCATCAATTGGGAAATTAAAGCAGAAAATGAGTCTGTACAGAAGGGGATTATAGATGACTTATCAGTATCTCCTCATGACAGTTGCGTACTTGAACTGCCAATTACTCCATTTGAAATGCTGATAAATACAGATTATTATTTAAATGTTTTGGTATGTCAGAAAGAAGACAGAAAATATGCATCGTCTGGACATGAAATTAAGAAACTACAAATTCCACTGAATATAAGAAGAGATGAATTTGTTGTTAGGGAAAAAGATGATAAGCTGATGATAAATGAGGTGCAAGGCGTACTTAGTATTACAAATAAAAATGTCACTGCAAAATTCAGTACAGTATATGGAAAACTAATATCTTTTGGTAAAGGTGAAACAGAATATATTACTGATGGCCCTAGAATGAATGTATATCGTGCAACAATTGATAATGACATGTACAAAAAAGATGATTGGATGAATAAGTACTTTATTCAAAAGCCTGTAGAAGAAACAGAATATGTTGATTTTGAAGAGGCAGAGGATAAGGTAATTGTTAAGATTGGAACATTTTTTAGCTGCTATAATCAGTCATGGGGCTTCGAATGTGTTTATGTATACGAAATATATTCTTGTGGGCAGATGAAAGTGGAAATTCAGGGAAGAGCGGTTCAAAGAGGTAAACTCGAACCACCATTTTTACCACGAATCGGTATCGTTATGAAAGGAAATCAAAACCTTCAGAACACCATGTGGTATGGTATGGGACCTGGAGAAAGTTATATCGATAGTAATGCGGCATCTGTTATGGGGATATATGAAAGTACAATTGATGAAATGATGACCAATTACGTATTCCCACAGGAAAACGGACACCGAGAAAATGTAAAATGGTTCAGCATAGGAGATGGAGAAAATGGTTTATTATGCAGAATGGAGAACAAACTTGGATTAAATCTTGCAAATTATACAGATGAAAGTCTAGAAAAAGCACAGCATCCATTCGAAATTGAGAAATCTAATGATGTTATTATTCATTTGGATTACCGTCATTCTGGACTAGGAAGTAATAGCTGTGGAGAAGAACAGTTAGAGGAAAATAAAGTAAAATTACAGGATTTCTCAATGGCATTTACCTTTTCTATTGTGAAAAATGGCACAGAAATAAATGAAGCAAGAAAACAGTATATCTAATTAATTTTATAGTAGGAGAATCATATATGACTAGAGAGCTTTTTTCAGAAAATCTGAGAAGTAGAATACATGATGATGAATGGCTTATCTGCCAGGATAAATATGATCCGAAAGAAAATCTAAAATATGAGAGTCTGTTTGCACTTTCTAATGGCTACCTTGGAATAAGAGGCAGCCATGAGGAAGGTACAAAGATTACTCTTCCATATCTTTATATTAACGGAGTGTTTGATAAATCTGAAACATTTATGAGGGAGCTTTCGACACTTCCTAACTGGTTAGGTATCAGACTTTATATTGAAAAAGAACTTATTGGAATTGAGGATTGTGAAATAATAGAGTTTTCACGAGTCCTTGATATGAGAGGAGCTTTTGTCGGAAAAAGAATACTCTTAAAGGATTCTAAGGGTAGGGAAACTCTTGTTGAAGGACTTCGTTTTGTTAGCAGAAATAACGTTCACCGTATGGGTGTTAAACTATATATGACACCATTGAATTATAGTGGTATTGTTGAAGTTGAGAGTATCATTGATGGAAGTATTATTAATTTCTATGATGCACCACGTTTTAAGGTAAAACATACATATATGACAGCCAATGAGAAGTTAGCTGAGGACGGCGGATATGTTGAAGTTGCTACAAGGGAGAAGCATTTACATGTAGGATGTGGATGTCGTATAGAAGCATATTGCGATGGAAAACAAATTCTCGGAAATCGCATGACAAGTGTTTTTGGTGAACAGAATATTGAATTTGGTGATATTCACGTTGAAGAAGGAAAAGAAGTACAAATTGTTAAGTATGTTTCTATGTATTCAGAAAGGGAATGTCCTACATATGAACTTCATAGCACTATAAAAAAAGAAATCGAAGGATTTGTTCATACTGGTTTTGAGAATGAGCTTAAATTACATGAAGAAGTATACCATAACATGTGGGAAAATGCTGATATCAAAATAACTGGAGATGACGATCTTAACAGAGCTGTTCGTTTTAATATTTTTCATCTTATGAGCACTGGAAATGAGCATGATGATCATGTAAATGTAGGTGCAAAGCTTCTGACTGGCGAAGAATATGGTGGCCATGCTTTTTGGGACACAGAGTTATTTATGCTTCCATTTTTTGCATGGGTATTCCCAAAAACAGCACAAAATCTTGAAAACTATAGATATTATTTGTTAGACGCAGCACGTGAAAATGCCCACAAGAATGGATTTAATGGTGCTCAGTATCCATGGGAATCAGCAGATGATGGTAGCGAGCAGTGTCCAGATTGGACAATAGAACCAGATGGTAGCTGTTATAGATGTTATGTTGCCGTGTATGAACATCATGTAACAGCGGCCGTTGCATACGGAATATACGATTATGTTAAGATTACAGGCGATATAGATTTCCTATACACTAAAGGAGCCGAAATACTGACAGAAACTGCAAGATTTTGGGCGAGCAGATGTGAATATAATAATGAACAGGATCGTTATGAAATTAATCAGGTAACAGGACCAGATGAATGGCATGAGCCAGTTAATAATAATTTATATACAAATTATCTTGCTAGATGGAATTTAAAATATGTTCTTTCGCTGTTAGAGGTCATGAAAAAAGAAGAGACTTCTTCATATAATGAACTTGTTGAAAAAACAGGACTTACAGAGATGGAAACTGCTAAATGGAAAGAAGTTCAGGAAAAAATTTATCTTCCACGCAAAGAAGGAACGAAACTTCTTGAACAGTTCGAAGGATATTTTGAATTAGATAATGTAACAATTGAAAAATACGATGAAAATGACTGGCCGATTCGTCCAGAAGCGCTTAAGACAAAGAAAGCAAAGGAAACGCAGATTAATAAACAGGCAGATGTTGTTATGCTTCTTCATCTTATGGGAAATGAATTTGATGATGAAACTATAAAAGAGAACTATGCTTACTATGAAAAGAGAACACTTCATGGTTCTTCATTAAGTCCAAGTATATATTCAGTGATGGGACTTAAGGTAGGGGACGATTCAAAAGCATACCGTTATCTCCGTCGTGCAGCGTTTATTGATTTGTTAAATATGCAGGGAAATACAAGAGAAGGAATTCATGCAGCAAATACAGGCGGAGTATGGCAAACAATTGTATTTGGCTTTGCGGGTGTATCACAGCGCGAAGATGGCAAGTTAAGGGTTTGTCCTAATATGCCTGAGGAATGGCAGAATTTAACATTCCGTTTACATTATAAGGGCGCTTGGCTTGAGATTACAGCAGATAAAAACAATAATGCTGAAGTAAAACGACTTTGTGGAGAACCTGTAGAGGTTGAAGTAAACGGAAAAATTGAAATGATATAAAACAGAATGGAGGATATGTGATGAAAAAAGGGCTGGCAATCGGAGGACTTATACTGGTTACGGTCATATGGGGAGGCGGATTTGTAGCAAGTGACATGGCTTTGGAAAGTATGAAACCTTTTCAAATTATGATGGTAAGATTTTTACTCGCATCAGTATTAATGGGCTTAGTTAGTCTGGGACAACGAAATCGAAAAGAAGAAGTCGTTAATCGTACTGGTGCAATTAAAGCAGGCATTTTAATGGGAGTAGCATTATTTATAGGTTTTTCATTGCAGATTATAGCACTGCAATATACAACTCCATCAAAAAATGCTTTTTTAACTGCTCTTAATGTAGTAATTGTGCCATTTATAGCATTTGTTATTCTAAAAAAGAAGATAGGTGCGAAGGGAATTATCGGAGCTATATTGTCAGTAATTGGAGTTGCACTTCTTTCGCTAAACGGCAATCTTACGCTTGGTTTAGGAGATGCACTCACGTTGATTTGTGCAATAGGGTTTGCATTTCAGATTTTCTTTACGAGTGAATTTGTAAAGAAATATCCTGCTTCTGTATTAAATATGGTTCAGATGATCACAGCGTTTATTTTATCAGCTGTCAGCATGGTTGTTTTTGGAGAAACTGATTTTCAGGTAACAACACAAGGGTGGTTAAGCGTGCTATATCTGGGAGTAATAAGTACGACTTTGTGTTATTTATTACAGACTGCATGCCAGAAATATGTTGATGAGACAAAAGCGGCAATTGTACTTTCCATGGAATCAGTATTTGGAACGATATTCTCAATCATTATTCTTCACGAAATAATTACACCTCGAATGGTAATCGGATGTGTAATTATACTGGCAGCTGTAATCATATCCAACTTGTCTGATAAAAAAGGAGAAATAAGTAATGAAGAAATACAATGCAGTAATATTTGATTTAGACGGAGTAATATGTCATACTGACAAATATCATTATGAAGCGTGGAAAAAAGTTGCGGATGAAATAGGTATTTATTTCGATCAAGAGATTAATAATCGACTCAGAGGCGTAAGCCGTATGGAAAGTTTTGAAATAATTCTTGAGCGTTACAATGGTGAATTAAACGAATCAGAGAAAGAATTCTGGATTACAAAGAAAAACGATATTTATAAAGAACTTTTGAAAAATATGAACACTTCCGACTTATCCGAGGAAGTAAAAGCTACTTTGGATGGATTACGTGCAGCTAATCATAAGCTTGCAATTGGATCATCCAGCAAAAACGCAAGATTTATACTAGGTCAGTTAGGACTTGGAGAATACTTTGATGCAATTTCTGATGGAAATAATATATCAAAATCAAAGCCAGATCCAGAAGTATTTATTAAAGCTGCAGAATATATAAATGAAGAACCATCTAACTGCCTGGTTGTCGAAGATGCAAAAGCTGGACTAAAGGCTGCTATAGCTGGTGGAATGGATTGTGCAGCAATTGGTGATGCTGTTGCATGTGGCTTGGGGACATATAATTTGACGACTTTTTCTGATCTTATAACAATAACATCAAATCAGAAGGAAGATGATGACAATGAACAATAATTTTTTAAACAATCTTCTAAACAGCATTTCAGTATCAGGATATGAAGAGCAGGTACAGGACATTGTTGAAGAAGAAATGAAAGACTATGTAGATGAAGTACGTCGCGATGAAATGCAAAATGTAACCTGTGTAATAAATCCAAACAGCGATATTAGAATTATGTTATCAGCGCATGCAGATGAAATTGGTCTTATGATTTCAAACATCAGAGAAGATGGAAGACTGCAAGTAATTGATAGAGGCGGAATTGTTCCTTCAACATATCCTGGACACGCTATTTCAATTAAGACTTCAAAAGGAATAGTTTATGGTGTTGTTGAAGCGTATAGGGAACTATTTAAAGAAAAAGATTTGGGAACAAAGCAGTTTCGGATTGATATTGGGGCTAAAGACCGTGAAGATGCATTAAGTTATGTAAGTATTGGAGATCCAATTGTACTGGATACAACTATACGAAAACTGGCAAATGATAAATTTACTGCACGTGCACTCGACGACCGACTTGGCGTTTATATTATTATGGAAGCTATAAAAAGAGCTAAAAAACAAGGTTGTACGGTTGGTGTTTACGCAGCTTCTACTACAGGAGAAGAGACAACTAAGACAGGAGCATATTGGACAAGTACACGTATAAATCCATCTATGGCAATTGTAGTAGATGTTACTTATACTAGTGATTGTAGCGGAATGGATCCTGCTGAAATGGGGACAGTTCTACTTGGTGGTGGCCCTGTTCTGTGTAATAGTCCAATAGTTGTAAAAGCGTTGAATACTAAAATGGAGGAGTGTGCAAAAACAGCTGGAATCCAAATTCAGAGAGAAGCTGCAAGCAGACTTAGTTATACAGATGGGGATAAAATACATTTTTCTAATCAGGGAGTACCTACGGTGCTCGTGTCAATCCCACTGCGTTATATGCACATGCCCGCAGAAGTTGCAGATGAAAAAGATGTGGAAGGTTGTATAGAATTAATTTCTCAATTTCTAATAAAATACAAATAATTTTATTACTGAAAGAGAAAAGGCTACCTTAAATAGAGGTGTCACTTTATTTGTAAAGTAAGCGTCAAATCTGACGCTTATGCACATCGGAAGGATGAGTTCTTATCGGAAGAAACAGTAAATGATATCACATAGACACAGGAACTGTGATATACTGTGCCTATGTAAAATAAATGCGTTTTATAAATTCCATTCAAGTTTGTCTGACTAACAATAATTTAATAATGAAATAATACAAGCACTTTCAGCATGAAATTATTTACATGGATTCGACAGCTGTTGCCAGCTATACGAAGCGAGGTGGCGATAAATTTATTGGAAGAAGGCTGTTAGATTGTCATAATCCAGCATCCAGGGATATAATACAGCAGGATCATCTTATTGGTACAACATACAACTATGACATGGATTCAAAAAAACAGGAAGGTAAGATAGATAGAAAATGTTATTAGAAGAATTTGACGCAAATAAAACTGCAATCATCAACCCGGATATGTGTGTGGAGAAGATTGAAAATTTTCCGGAAGTTACGATTTCCTGTTTTTCAGAAGAACTTTTCAATGAGGTACTGGAATTTTTTCGTGCAAAAGAAATAGCGAGTGTTCATTCTGCAAGTGGCTTGAATCCTATTTATGAAGTTACATATAAAGGAAAAAGATTTGCAATGTTCAAATCAATGGTCGGGGAACCTTTATGCGTGGGACAGTACGAAGAAATAATTGCAATGGGAAGTAAAAGACTGATTTTGCTTGGAAATTGTGGGGTATTAGATAAACGGATTGAAGATTGTGGAATTATTATTCCGATTAAGGCTGTCAGGGATGAGGGAACGAGTTACCACTATGCGAAACCATGTGACACAATTGATGTGAATCATAATTACAGGGATGAGTTTAAGAAAGTTCTGAAAGAGTTTGGATATCCTTATGTGGAAGGAATCACATGGACAACAGACGCCTGCTATAGAGAAACAAGGGATAAGGTGAATAAGAGAAAAGAAATGGGTGCGGTCTGTGTCGAGATGGAGTGTGCTGGAATGCAGGCACTCTGTGATTTCAGGGGAACAGAATTTTTCCAGTTCTTTTATGCAGGAGATAACCTTGACCATTCATCCTGGGAGCCAAGAAGTTTATCAGGCAGTGCAAGATTGGATGATAAGAGTAAAATCATGCTACTGGCCTTTGAACTTGGTCTTAAAATATTAGAAAAATTGTAGAAGGAATGATGGATATACAGTTAGCTACAGAGCTTAAAGGAAAACTTTGTCCTTTGCATGAATACAAATAAAAAATCTTAAGGTATGAAAAGAATAGTGTGTAGACGAATCGCATATGCTAATTAGGATTATGCGGATCTGCGAATTAAATGTAAGATAATGAGTGGGGATTTGCGTATCAAATGCGAGATGATGAACGGGGATTTGCGTAGGATACGCATTTACACGAACGGGGATTTGCGATATAATTTAGATTTTTTCTTTCTCCAATTACAACAGTTGACCGGAGTCAGACTGTATGAAAAGGAATCCGTGATTATATTTGATGAGGTTCAACTATTGCCGAAGGCAAGACAGGCAATCAAGTATCTTGTGGCAGATGGAAGATATAAATACATTGAAACAGGGTCACTTTTATCGATAAAGAAGAATACGAAGGATATATTGATTCCGAGTGAAGAACATAAGATATCCATGTATCCGATGGATTTTGAAGAATTTTTGTGGGCAGTTGGTGATGAAATCACGGCGGATACCATTAAGCTGCTTTTAAAAAGCAAAAAATCTGCCGGAAATGCAATGCACAGGAATCTGATGCGTATGTTCCGGTTGTATATGCTGATTGGCGGAATGCCACAGGCTGTAGAAGCATATTTAGAACACAATAATCCAAAAGGGGATAAAATTAACCCGATAGAAGTGAAGTCTGGAAACTACAGAGGGCATAAGTCGTTAGATATGTTTTGCGATAAGTATAGCAGTCGTATCAGAGACAAATATGTGGTTCATACGAAAGATTATAAATGGGAGAATGGCATCCATTATCTGCCGGTATATATGATCCCATTTTTGTAAAATCCTTACCATTTATGCTAAAAAAAGCACAGATTATGCAATTTTTCTCCATAAAAGAATTCTTATGTTAGGATTAAGACAAGTAAAGCGGAACATAAATGCAGAAAGTTATTCCGAAACTGCAAGGAAGAGTTTCGCAGTCCAGAGAGAAAGGGATTAATATTATGGAGAAAATCAAAGGCTTATGGCTTGGATTTGCAGAGAAGCATCCGGGCGCATCAAAATGGATTCGTGAAGGTGGTTTATTCGTTATCGTAAGTAACCTTATCACAGTACTGAAATATTTCATGTTACTGTTTTTACCACTTGCATTCGCAGGGCTTCCAAAAGTTGATTTCGGATTCCCGGGAATCGACATTACTTTATTCGGAGAGACATTCAAATGGAACATCATCGGTTATGACGCTGCACACGGCGGACTTCCTTATTTCTGTGCATACATGATCGCAATGGTAGTTGGTGAATGTATTAACTTTCCAATCCAGAGAAGCTTCGTATTCCGCAGTAAAGGTAACATCTGGTATCAGGGCATGTGGTATCTGATCGCATTCTGTATCGTAACCTGTATCGTAAACTCCATCAACTGTATCTGGGTTGCTGTTGCAGGAATGTTCGTACCGGACTGGCTGTATAACATCGGAACGACCGTATTAAACGGTGGTGTATCTATGGTGGTATTCTTCTTTGTTAATAAAATCATCTTCCCGGAAGGGGAAGCAAAAAAAGCGGAAGCTTAAGATTTATGGAGCTGCTGTACTGAGAAATTGGTACGTAGCTCTTTTTATGTAGATTTTATTTTTGATTGTGGGTGTTGTTTTTGCTGTGTCAGCAGCAAAATTAATAAAAATTTTATTTGTTTCATAGTCTTTTTTATGATATTGTAAATTTACAATTCATTGAGATATGTGTGGCGTATCTTCTATATGGATTCAAAAATTCTTTAAAGTTTTCAATATGAATGGTTTCCCTCCTAATCGTACATTGACAATTGAATAGGAACTTTACATTATGCTATAATATCACCAGCGAAAGGCGGTGATAGCATGGAGGATAATGGAATGACAAGAGAAGAACTTATCAGTTTGACAATTGACAAATATACGGATCTGCAGCGCATTAAAAAATCCAATGGCGGTGTGGAGAACAAAGAACTTGATTATCAGATTAAGGTCACACTTGCAAAGTTATCTTCACTTGGTATATCCGTCGAAGATATTACATTGTAGATTGTGAAAAATTTATCAGGGTGTGGAGCCAAAACTATGGCTTCGCACTCTTCTCATCTGGGAGAAGGTTATGTTAAAAATAGCAATCGTAGAGGATGAACGTGAGTGTCAGGAAGCACTCATCGAGCATCTGAGAAAATATGAAAAAGAGAAAAACGAAGCATTTATCGTAAGAATTTTTAATGACGGCATAGATATTCTGGATGACTATTCTGCGGACTATGACCTGATTTTTCTGGATATCCATATGAAATATCAGGATGGAATGACAACCGCAAAGAGAATCCGCGAAGTGGATGCGGACGCACAGATCGTGTTCATCACGGCGCTGGCGCAGTATGCAATAGAGGGCTACAAGGTAAATGCGCTGGATTTTATTTTAAAACCGGTTGTTTATGAGCAGCTTGCGATGACCATGGACAAAGTGCTGGCAGTAACGTCAAAGTACCACAAGGAAAAACAGCTTCTGGTTGCAGAAGGGGAACGAAAATGCAAGATATCTACCGAGGATATTTTATATATTGAGGTTGTGGGACATGATATGTTCTTCCACACAAAAGATAAGGTGTATTCAAAACACGGAATCCCTTTAAAAACAATGGCAGATGAACTGGCGGAATATTATTTTGTCAAAAGCGGGCAGTCACAGCTTGTGAATCTGCGGCATGTGGATGAGGTGAAGAAAGATACTGTTTATGTGGGCGGAACGCAGATATTTTTAAGCCGGAGCAGGAAAAAAGAGTTCTTAGAGGCATTTGCCGATTACGTCGGAATGGAGATTTGAGATGGAAGTGACAAGTTTTAATTTCCTATACATGTTAGAAATGCTGCTTCCGGCGATCGGACTTTGTATACCATTGAAAAAAAGAAAACATGGCATGGGAAAAGCGATGGCAATCATAATTGTGGGTACCTGTCTGCTTGGTGTCTTACCCATTTTTTACATAAAATACTACGGGACGGAAATGCAGCAGGGGATTTTGTGGGTGGAATCCGTCATTCTTATGTTTGTGTGGTTTGTTTTGATATGGGCGATACTGATTTTTTCAATCTATTTCTGTACGGAAAGCAGTATCTATGAGGCGATGTACATTTTTGCCTTAAGTTATGGTGTGGAACATATTTTTTACTGTATTCGGGTTCTCGTGGAACATTTTACAAGTGGAATCATAGGAAACAAACATCCGCTTGTATACATTCCGTGTCTTGCAGGCTCTTTTCTTCTGGCGTATTTCTGGTTTGCAAAAGGAACCGTGTATGAGGGAAAATACCCGATCGGGGCGATTTCCGCGACTACAACATCCGTTGTTTTAATGGGAATTGTGTGGGGACTTAGCATTGTGATGGACTATCTGGGGTATGCGCATATACATAGCATTTATGCAATCCTGTGTTGTCTGTTTATTCTGACGAATCAGCGGGAACAGATGAAAAGGGAGACAGAGCGCATCGAATTTTCACAGAAAGAACAGCTCTGGGAAAAGACAAAGCTGCGTTACGAGATGTCCAAGGAGAGTATCGCAGTTGTAAACCAGCATTATCATGACATGAAACATCAGCTCATGATTTTATCGACGATGAGTGATGAGGATAAGCGCAAGGCAAAGTTACAGGATATGGAGAGTAAAATTGCTGCTTATGATGCGGTGGTCCGAACCGGAAATGAATATCTGGATACCGTTTTAACCGAGAAAAAACTGACCTGTCAGAGTAATCAGATTTCCATGAGCTGTATTGCAGATGGGAGTCAGCTTGCGTTTATGGATGAGCTTGACCTATATACTTTATTCGGCAATGCCCTTGATAATGCGATCGAGGCAAACCGGAAAATTTCAAACGTACATGAACGCTGGATATCTGTGCAGATACAGAACAAAAAAGGAATCCTTCTGGTGGAGATTGTGAATCCTTATGAGGGAAGTCTGGTCTATGACAGTAACCATATGCCGGTTACGTCCAAGCAGGATACAGGAAGTCACGGATTTGGAACAAAAAGCATGAAGAACATTGTCGAGCATTACGGCGGTCAGATGGTCATAAAGACTGAACAGAACAAATATCTGCTCCGCATGATTTTCCAAAATCCGCATGGACGATAAAAACATATGGGAACCCGTACAATATCGGATTTTACAAAAAACAACGGAATATGTCTCTCAAAATGCAGGTTACGTCCAAACCTGCATTTTTCTTTTCTTTCGTGTTATTTTTATGGTAAATAGAAGCAGCAAAACCTTTCATAGTCTTGAGTTTTGTTGCCGGAAGTGAATTTTTTAAGAGGAGGAAACTATGAGTAAAGCCAGAAAAATAATAGGAACAACAATACGTTCTGTGCTGATCATTTTATTTGCAGTGATCATCGCAGTCGTAAACACCATCCTTCCGAATTATGCGAGAATGATGGACAGTATGATCGGGGGGATCAACACACAGATTGATAATTCCGACGTAGATACAACAGGTCTTGATCTTACGTATAACAAAGCAGATTATACGACGGACAGTATCAAAGAAGCAGAGGCAGCGCTTCATCAGCAGATCGCAGATGAGGGGACAGTGCTTTTGAGTAATGAGGGAATCCTGCCAATGGCACAGGATACGGAGTTCAGCTTTTTCAGTGTAAATTCAGCAACTGTTTCCGCCAGTGATTCTATGCTGGGAGGAAGAAATCTGACACAGATTTTCGAGGACGCAGGAGCAAAAATCAATACAACTTTAATGGATTTTTATTCAGAGCAGTCGAAAGAATACGGACTCAGCTCCGGTTCGATCAGTTTTGGTGACGCAGAAGATTTTGCAATCCATGAAGTTCCGTTATCCGTATTACAGGAGAACACAGAGGTCATGGATTCGGTAAAGAATACCGTGCCGGTTTATTTCTTAAAGAGAGTGGCAGGCGAAGGCCGTGACATGCCGCGTTCCATGTACAATCATGCGGAGAGTGAGGAAGATAAGGCAAAAAGTTATCTGGAGCCTGATTCCACAGAGCTGGAAATTATTTCTTATTTAAATGACAACTTTGATAATGTGATTCTTGTAACCAATTCCAACGCTGCATTAGAGCTTGGTTGGGTAAAAGATTACGAGAATGTCAAAGCAGTGCTTTCCTGCACCGCAATCGAGGCCATTCCATACATTCTGACCGGACAGGTAAACCCATCCGGAAGAACGGTAGATACGTTTGCAGCAGATGCATCCAAATCTCCGGCTGCACAGAATTTTGGCGATTATCAGTATGTGGATGAGAACGGAGAACTGACAAAATATAACTATGTGACTTACGAAGAGGGAATTTATGTAGGTTACAAATATTATGAGACACGTTATGAGGATGCCGTTTTAAATCAGGGAAATGCAGGAGATTATGATTACACAGAGGAAGTGGTCTATCCATTTGGTTATGGTCTTTCCTACACAACCTTTGACTGGTCGAATATGCAGACAACATGGTCTGGTGACGAGTGCACCGTGACTGTTGATGTGGAAAACACCGGAGATATGGCAGGAAAAGATGTCGTAGAAATCTACGCACAGTCCCCATATACCGAGTACGACAAAGCAAACGGAGTAGAGAAAGCTTCCGTACAGCTTGTAGCCTACGGCAAGACAAGCGAACTTGCACCGGGCGAGAAAGAGACGGTAACCTGTACATTCTCCAAAGAGCAGTTAAAAGCTTATGATGAAAACGGAGCAGAGACATATATTTTTGACGCAGGTGATTATTACATCACAGCAGCTGCTAACGCACATGCAGCAATTAACAATATTCTTGCGGCGAAATCTGAGAAGCCAGCTCAAAAAGCAGAATTTGTATCTGTATACACACCAGATAACACAGACACCGATGTGACAACCTACGCAACAGATTCTTACTCGGGTGTGACAATCACAAACCAGTTACAGGATTGCAAGGCAGACGTAACTTATCTGACAAGATCAGATTGGGAGGGAACTTTCCCGACACATGACGGAGAGGCAGGAACTCAGATCAGTACCTGGGGAAATGAGATCAATGGTGAAGATGGAGTTTCCTATACATATGTGAAAACAGCGTCCGATGATCTGATCGCAGAGCTTGACAGCTTTTCAAGCGGTACAGATGTTGCTCCGGAGACACTTGCAGACACACAGATTGTCTATGGTGCAGATAATGGATTAACATTGATTAACATGAGGGGACTTGATTTTGATGATCCGCTCTGGGATGACCTTTTAGATGAACTGACTGCAGATGAGATTTATAATACGATCGGCGTGTCCGGTTATGGTATTGAATACATTGATTCTGTAGAAAAACCTTTTAATATTGATGCGGACACCGCAGCAGGATTGATTTATGGTGGTACAGGAGCAATGTTCCCAAACGCAATGACGCTTGCACAGACATGGAACTTAGACCTTGCCAGTGAATATGGAACAATGATCGGAAACGAAGGATTGCTCGGAGGAGCTGATGGCTGGTATGCACCATCCATGAATATCCACAGAACACCATATTCCGGTCGTAACGGAGAGTACTATTCCGAAGATGCATTCCTCTCAGGAGCCGTTGCCTCCAGAGAAGTTTACGGAGCTGCTTCCAAAGGTATGTATACTTACATCAAGCATTTTGCATTCAACGATCAGGAAAACCATCGTGGTGACCGTGACGGACAATTCAGTGTTGCCACCTGGTTTAATGAACAGTCTGCAAGAGAGATTTATCTTGTACCATTTGAGATGTGCATGAAAGTCGGCGACGTTACCTTAAATTATGTCGAGAAACAGGAAGATGGAAGCTATGCGAACGCATCAAAATCAATCCGTGCTTCACAGGGTGTTATGACTTCCTTCAACAGAGCCGGTGCAACCTGGGCAGGCGGTGACTATGGACTGATCACAGGAATCCTTCGCAACGAGTGGGCATTTGATGGAATCGTTATGACAGACAATGCCAATACCGGTGTATTTATGGATGGCTACCAGATGACGGAGGCGGGGGCAGATGTGAAACTGACAAGCCTTCCGGCATCTGCAAGATACAATTTTGACAAGAGTGATCCTGCAACTTACTACTATGCAAGACAGGCAATGCACCGTGTACTTTACACGATCGCAAACAGCAAGAGCATGAATGGCGCAATGCCGGGTTCCCAGATCAAAGACGGAATGAGAATTTCAGACAAAATCAAACTGGCAATTGATATTATCTTTGGTCTGCTGATCGTTCTGGAAGTTTACAGGATTTTCCGGTTGTTCAGACCGACAAAGAAAAAACTTGCAAAGCTTCAGGCAAAAGCTGAGAAAAAAGCACAGAAAAAACAGATGTAAAAGTGACAGGACTTCTTTACATCAATGTAAAATTTATGTAAAATAGTAAATACAAAAAGAGCAGAACTGCGATCATATTTGAAGTAGTTTTGCTCTTTATTTTTACTGGAAAATATGAGGCGATGGGAGACAGTGTATTTTTCGGGGAATAGCAAAGGAGAGAAAAATATGAGAAAAAACTGGGCAGCATTGGCACTCACAGGCATGTTATGCCTGACAACTTTTGCAGGAACACAGACTGTTTCCGCTGAGACAGCAGATTCCGCAAAACAGGTGGATATTGTATTCACACATGATACACATTCCCACCTCAACACATTTACGACCATTGTAGACGAAGCGGAAAAAGAAGTGGGAGGATTTGCGAGAATCAACACCTTGATCCAGGAGCAGAAAGCAAAAAATCCTGACACGCTGGTGATTGATGGCGGTGATTTTTCCATGGGAACACTGATCCAGACTGTTTTTGAGACGCAGGCGGCAGAAATCCGCATGTTAGGCTATATGGGATGCGATGTGACCACACTCGGAAACCACGAATTTGATTACCGCTCCAAAGGACTTGCAAATATGTTGAACAGTGCGGCGGAGTCCGGGGATGATCTTCCGGCAATGGTTGTCTGCAATGTGGACTGGGAATCCATGGAGGCAGCAGGCTTAAGTGAGGGACAACAGCTGATCAGAGACGCATTTGATGAGTACGGGGTCAGTGACTATGTTGTATTGGAAAAAGGGGATACAGACATAGCTGTCGTAGGCGTTTTTGGTAAAGATGCACTTGCCTGTGCGCCGACCTGTGAACTTTTATTCAAAGATCCAATCGAGGCGGTAAAAGAAACGGTCGAAGAGATCAGGGAGAACGAGGATGTTGATATGATCGTCTGCGTTTCCCACAGCGGAACTTGGGAGGACGAGAGTAAATCAGAGGATGAAAATCTGGCAAAGGCAGTGCCGGAGCTCGATCTGATCTTAAGCGGTCACACACATACAACACTGGAAGAGCCAATTGTCCATGGAGATACCTATGTGGTATCCTGCGGTGAATATGGTAAGAATCTCGGCGAACTTTCCATGACACAGAAAGCAGATGGACGCTGGGAGATGACTTCTTACGAAATTGTGCCGGTCACAACAGACATTGATCAGGATGCAGAGACACAGAACGCCATTGATCAGTTTATGGATACTGTGGACACCGACTATCTGGCACAGTTTGGCTATACCAAGGATCAGGTGTTAGCGGAAAATGACGTGGATTTCTCCACACAGAAAGATCTGGAAAATATCCATGAAGAACACAATCTTGGTGATATTATGTCAGACGCCTATGTGTATGCGGTGGAAAATGCAGCCGATTATGACGGTGTTCCGGTGGATGTTGCAGTCGTTCCAAGTGGAACGGTACGTGATACTTATGCAAAAGGTGACATTACAGTAGAGCAGGTGTTCAATTCCTTTTCCCTTGGAATCGGTGCAGACGGAGTGCCTGGCTATCCGCTGATCAGCGTGTATCTGACCGGAAAAGAGTTAAAGACGGCAGCGGAGATCGACGCATCCGTTTCTGATTTTATGACAACGGCGAGATTATATTGCAGCGGACTTGATTTTACTTACAATCCAAACCGCATGATCTTAAATAAAGTGACAGATGTGTATTTGGACGATGGTACACAGAGAATTGAGCTTGAGGATGATAAATTATACCGCGTGGTCGCAGACCTTTACAGCGGACAGATGTTAAGTGCCGTAACAGATATGTCTTACGGACTGTTATCACTGGTTCCAAAATACGCCGACGGAACACCGATCGAAGACTTCGAGGATGTCATTATCACAGAGAATGGAAAAGAGTTAAAAGCGTGGGATGCGATCGCAAGATACATGGAGTCATTTGAGGACACAGACGGCGACGGAATAGCCAATGTGCCGGAATACTACAGCACCACACATTACAGAAAACAGGTAGATGACAGTAGGAATATCGTTGACCTTGTAAAAAATCCAAATAAATTTACTGCTATCATTGTTGGTGTGATTGCAGTGTTGATTTTACTTGTTATTTTCATTATATTATTAATTAAGAAAATTGTGAAAAAAGTAAAATCCCGCAAGATGAAAAAGTAAAAAATTTTTCCGGTATCAGTGGATCATTCGGACATACGTTGAAAAAGAAGTTTACATAAGTCGGGATTGGCAGGGAGATTCAAAATGAGCGCACAGGACAACATGGAAAAGGTTCTCAGGGAATTACATGTCCTTTTATCAAAAAGCAATCCATATGAGAGAGATTCTAACTATCTGGTCGTAAATAAGAAAGAGATGCTGGATATTTTAAAACAGCTTGCAGTCTGCATGTCAGAAGTTATGGATGAGTATGAACTGACACAGCAGGGCAGGGAGCAGGCACAGCGGGAAAACCGGAAGATCGGGGAAGAAATCATCAATGACGCCAGAGCAAAAGCAGAGGATGTTTATGCCGCGTCGGTTATGTATACGGATGAAGCGCTCCGTCGGATCCTTGATATTATGGATGAGGCGAATGAATCTGTAAAAGCGATCTATGACAGCATGGGCGAAAAGCTTGCGAATGAAAGAAAACTGGTTTCCGGTGACAAGCTGGAATTAAAGAGTCTGCTGCAGGATCTTAAGGATACGGACAAATACATGGGTATTATTGAGGAGCGGAATAAGAAGATCGCGAAGGAGAAGAAATGGAAAGAAGAGGATACGGAATCTTCTCCTTATGTAGCAGTGAAGCCAGAGATCAAGATCAACCGCGATTATTTTGAACAGCAGGGAATCTCGTTTGAAGAACCGGAGGAAGAACAGCCGGAAGAAAAAACAGAGAAAGCTGCCCCTGAGATCAGCGTGAATCTGGATTCTGAGTACTTTAAGTGGAAAGAGCAGGAAGGAAAAGAAGAGGATTCAGAGGATGAGAAACAGCCAGAGAAAAAAGGATTCTTTGGAAAATTTATGAAATAAAATTAATTGTGTACAACCTATTGACAAAGATGCCAATAGGTTGTATTTTATTATACATAAAGATTGAACACAATTAAATTGCAAGCAATATAAAAGAAGAGAAAAACAATGAGTAAATTTTATGATTTTGAAGCGGAAGATGTAATGTGTAACATGCATAAAATGGAGGAATATCAGGAACAGGGTTTTGAGATTTTAGATTTCCCTTGCAATCAGTTTGGAAATCAGGCACCGGGCACCAACGAGGAGATCGTGTCATTTTGTGATGCAAAGTTTGGAATCACATTCAAGCACTATGCAAAAATTGATGTGAACGGCGCAGATATCAAATGGAACTTTACAAAATTTTTAATTGACCGGAATGGCAACGTGGTAGAACGGTTTGAGCCGACAGCGGATATGGATGTGGTAGAGGAAAAAATCAGAGAAATTCTATAATGTTGTAAAAACAACGGAAATTCTGCTCCCAATTGCGTATAGTAAAGATACAAAAAAAGGAAACTATATATGAAAATAAATCGCACAGTATCATTGCCAAAAGGAGCGTAGGAAGTATGAATAGAGAAGAGCAGATCGCAAATGCTGAAAAAGCAACGGTGGATTCGATCCGGGAACAGAGATTTGCAAAGACGGCGGAGCTTGTGAAGATTCCGGGGCATCCACTTCACACATTTACGTTGGAGAACGAAGCACTTGCCAAAACGATTAAAAAATGCAGGGAAGCATTAAAGAGCGGGCATGTAGAGTACAAGCTTATAGAAGAAGTCCGGCAGCTTGCAATCCATTATGCCAAAAAGGGAGATCTTCTTTATCCGCATTTAAAGGTAAAGTATGAGATCAGCGGTCCATCGGATGTTATGTGGACGGTGGATGATGAGATACGGGATGAATTTGCTGCGTTGGCAAAAAAAGCGGATTCACAGGATGATGAGTGGAAAAAACGTTTCGAGGTGGCACTCACAAGAGCAGACGAGATGATCTATAAAGAAGCCAATATTCTTTTTCCAAATTGTGCATTTAACTTTACGGATGAGGAATGGTTTGGAATCTATCGGGACTCAAAAGACTATGCAGAGTGTCTTGGTGTAGAAAACGGAGTCTGGGGGGACGCAGAGAAGGCACAGGACGTAAAGACGCCGTCCATCAGTCAGGATGAGATTGTCATGGCAGGCGGTCACATGACAGTGGAGCAGCTGACAGCAATGCTGAATACCATCCCACTGGAGATTTCGTTTGTGGACACAGACAATATCAACCGCTTTTTCAACGAAGGTCCAAAAGTGTTCAAAAGACCGGGAATGGCGATCGACAGAGAGGTGTTCTCCTGCCACCCGCCGAAGATTGAACAGCAGGTACGCCGTATTATTGAAGAATTCAGAGCGGGAACACTTGATAAAGTACCTGTCTGGATGGATAAAAACGGCAGAACCATGTTAGTCACTTATATGGCAGTCCGCGATAAAAGCGGAAAATATCTTGGAACCATGGAACTGGTACAGGATATGGAATTTGCAAAAGAGTATTTTCAGAAATAATTAATAAGTGGAAATCTCCTTATGGGAGGCAGCACGGTACTCGCGTGGTCTGCTTCCCATAATTGTTTTAAACTGCTTTGAAAAATAGCTTGGGTTGGAAAAACCAAAATGGGAATCATTGTTTTGATGTCTCCGGCTATGGTACAATATTGGAATCATAGTCGGAGGCATTTTATATGAAAGTGGTAGTAGCAATTGATTCTTTTAAGGGAAGTATGACAAGTGTGCAGGCGGGAAATGCCTGCAAAGAGGGGATTCTTGCGGCGGCGCATGCGCACTGTGGCAGTGGGGCGGCAGCTGCGAAGGACAGGAAGCCTGCAGCAGATAATATGAAAGTTGTCGTAAAACCGCTCGCGGACGGAGGCGAGGGTACAGTGGAAGCGTTGGTAGAGGGGATGAGCGGAACGTATGAGTATGTGCTCGTGACAGGTCCGATGGGAAACCCGGTAAAAGCAAGATATGGCATTCTGCCGGATCAAACGGTTGTGATGGAGATGGCGGAGGCATCCGGCATTACACTTGTAAAAGAACCGTTAAATCCATGGAAAGCAGCATCCACAGGAGTCGGAGAAATGATTTTGGATGCAGTTCAAAAAGGATGCCGCAAATTTATCATTGGAATTGGCGGCAGTGCGACGACAGAGGGCGGTATCGGAATGTTATCGGCACTGGGCTATGATTTCATGGATGAAAACGGAGACATATTGCCACCGGTTTTTGCCTCGCTGGAAAAAGTGGTGCAGATAGAAAATAATCGTGTGCCGGAAATGTTAAAAGACTGTCATTTTCAGATCGCATGTGATGTGACAAATCCGCTTTGCGGAGTGGAGGGGTGTGTTTACGTTTTCGGAGCGCAAAAAGGTGTGAAGGAAGAAGAAAAAGAGAGCATGGATAGGGCGATGCAGTCCTATGCGGCATGTATGGAAAAATTTACCGGCAAAAAGTTCAGTGAAATTCCGGGCACAGGCGCAGCCGGAGGGCTTGGGTTTGCGTTTCTGTGGGGACTTCCAAACGTGGAACTGAAACCGGGAATCGACATTGTTCTTGAGGCAGTCGGGCTGGCAAGTGAATTGCAGGATGCAGATATCGTGGTGACAGGGGAAGGCTGTCTTGATTTTCAGACGGCAATGGGAAAAGTTCCGGTCGGTGTGGCAAAGGCAGCAAAGCAATACGGCTGTGAAGTGATCGCTTTTGCCGGAAGTGTGACAGAAGAAGCCATAAAGTGTAACGAAAAGGGAATCGATGCATTTTTCTCCATCCTGCCGGGTGTGTGTTCACTGGATGAAGCCATGAACACGGAAACTGCGCAGAAAAATATGCGGAATGCGGCGGAGCAGGTGTTCCGGTTGATTTTGGATTTATATGAACATAAGACCTGAATAAGATTGCGTTAAAAAGGAAAATGATATTAAACTGCGTGACAATCTGATATAGAAAAAAGTTATGAATAATGTTACAAAAATACATATAAAATTATGAAAAAATGTTACGAATATGCAGCAAAAACGAAAGACAAATGTTACAGGAAGTCTTGAAATACTTTGGAAAAATGTTAATATGAATGTAAGAAAAGGGAATCCTAACATTCGGAGGGCATGACATGCTAAAAAGAAAAGTATATCAGGAACTTTTAAAATGGAAAGAAAATACAGAAGGGAAAGCACTGTGCATTATAGGCGCAAGACAGATTGGCAAGACAACATTAATCCGGGAATTTGGAAAAAATGAGTATGAACATTTTGCAGAAATAAATTTTGTGACAGATGAAAAAGCAGCAGATATTTTCAACGATAGACTGACGGCAGAGGCAATTATTACGAATCTGACCGCATATCTTCAGACACCACTGGAACCGGGAAAGACACTGATTCTGTTTGATGAGGTGCAGGAGTGTCCGGCGGTACGTTCAGCAATCAAATTTCTTGTGGAGGATGGCAGGTTTGACTATATAGAATCGGGTTCGCTGCTTGGAGTGAGGTATAAGGAAGTGAGATCATATCCGGTTGGCTTCGAGCAGATTTTACCAATGTATCCGCTTGATTTTGAGGAATATCTGTGGGCAAATGGGGTGCAGGATAAGACGCTGCAGTATTTGAAAAACTGTTATGACAGAAGAGAAAGGGTTTCTGACTCCGTGCATGAAACGCTTTGCAAATTATTTTACAGTTATCTTGTGGTCGGGGGCATGCCGGAAACGGTTCAGATTTATATTGATACGCACGATATTGCAAAAGTTGTGCTGAATCAGAGAAGTATTCTGAATTTATATCGGCTTGATATTGCAAAATATGCTGAAGGCAGCGACAAAGCGAAAATCAAAGCAATCTTTGACAGTATTCCGGCACAGCTCAATGAGAAAAACCGCAGATTTAAGTTAAACAGTATCAATGCATCTGCCAGACATATCCGGTACGAGGACAGTTTTAATTGGCTTGCGGATGCAGGAGTGGCATTGCCTTGCTATAACGTGACGGAACCACAGGCTCCATTGCAGCTAAGTGAGAAAAGGAATCTGTTCAAACTATATATGAATGATGTGGGACTGCTTTGTGCTTCCTGCATGGAAAATATTCAGTTTGATCTTTTGATGGGAAATGTCGAAATCAATATGGGAAGTATTCTGGAAAATGCTTTTGCACAAAACCTGAAGTCAAATGGATTTGAGCTTCATTATTATGATTCCAAGAAAATTGGAGAACTGGATTTTGTTTTACAGAAAGGGCTGCATACGGAGCTTGTGGAGATAAAATCTGGAAATGATTTCAAAAAACATCTGGCAATGGATCATGCAATGAAGGTGGAACAGTGGGAGTTCGAGCAAAGTATTGTTTTCTCAAAATCAAATATTGAAAAAGAGGCAGATGTTTTGTATCTGCCGTGGTATATGATCCTTTTCTTCATGCAGGAAAAAGAGCCGGAAAAACTGATTTATGAGATTGATCTGAGCGGACTGTAATAAGTGATAGGAAATGAAAAAACGATAGAATTCCCTGCAAAAGCGTTCTATAATAATCCCAGATAAAAAATCAGGAGGTTCCAATCATGAACGATACATTAAAAGTTTTAGAGACAAGAAGAAGCTGCCGCAATTTCAAACCGGATATGATTCCAGAGGAAACACTTGAGCAGATTGTAAGAGCCGGAACCTATGCGCCAACCGGAATGGGAAAACAGTCCCCGATCATCCTTGCAGTGACAAATAAGGAGCTGCGTGACCAGTTTTCGGAAGAAAACCGTAAGATCATGGGTGCACCGGTAGGCATGGATCCGTTCTACGGAGCACCGGTCATTCTTGTGGTACTTGCCAATAAGGCAGTTCCAACACATGTGTACGATGGTTCTCTTGTGATGGGCAATCTGATGAATGCCGCAGAAAGCCTCGGCGTGGCAAGCATCTGGATCCACAGGGCGAAAGAGGAGTTCGAATCTGATTTCGGCAAAAAAATTCTTGCTGATCTTGGTATTCAGGGCGAATACGAAGGGATCGGCCACTGCGCACTCGGATATGCAGCAGAGCCGGCAAAAGAGGCGACCGCAAGAAAAGAGAACTATGTATATTATGTGAGATAATATACAAAAAATCCGAACCTGACGGATAGGCTATATGAATGCGGAGCAGTATTCGCAAAAGATATCGATAAGCAGATGTCACCGATCATCAGCTTCCTGCTGACCGGGGTTTTGCCATTGATCCTTTTTATCGCACTGGGAAATTATATGGCGAAGAAACTGATGGAGCATGCCGGAGGAAAAAATTCGATGGCTTTTGGAATGGGAAAAAGCAATGCGAAGATTTATGTGCAATCTAGTGAGGGAATCCGTTTTTCAGACGTTGCAGGAGAAGATGAGGCGAAAGAAAACCTTTCAGAGATCGTTGATTATCTTCACAATCCGAAGAAGTATACCGATGTAGGTGCGTCTATGCCAAAAGGTGTCCTTCTTGTAGGACCTCCGGGAACCGGCAAAACAATGCTTGCAAAAGCAGTTGCGGGTGAATCAAATGTACCATTTTTCTCAATGTCCGGATCAGAATTCGTTGAGATGTTTGTCGGTATGGGAGCTTCCAAAGTTCGAGATCTTTTCAGACAGGCAAAGGAAAAGGCACCATGTATCGTGTTTATTGATGAAATTGATGCCATTGGTAAAAAGCGTGACGGACAAATGGGCGGAAATGATGAGAGGGAGCAGACCTTAAACCAGCTTCTTACAGAGATGGACGGATTTGAAGGAAATAATGGTGTCATCATTCTTGCTGCAACGAACCATCCGGAGTCGTTAGATCCGGCACTTACACGTCCGGGACGTTTTGACAGGCGCGTGCCGGTTGAACTGCCGGAGCTTGCCAATATTATAAATGAAGCAGCATTACGTGCTGTCCGTAGTGGAAGGACCGTTGTAAATGAATCTGATCTCGAAGAGAGTATAGAAGTGGTTATTGTAGGATATCAGAAGAATGCGGTTCTTTCAGATCAGGAGAAGAAGGTTGTTGCATATCATGAGATAGGACACGCTCTGGTAGCTGCATTGCAGAGTCATTCAGCACCGGTTCAGAAGATTACGATCATCCCGCATACCTCAGGTGCACTCGGCTACACTATGCAGGTTGAGCAAGGTGATAAATATCTGATGACGAAAAAAGAACTTGAGAATAAGATTGCTACATTTACAGGCGGACGTGCGGCAGAGGAGATCGTATTTGGTGAGATCACGACCGGAGCCTCCAATGATATCGAACAGGCAACAAAAATTGCAAGAGCGATGATCACCCGCTACGGCATGACAGATGAATTCGACATGGTGGCAATGGAAACCGTGACCAACCAGTATCTTGGCGGCGATACGTCTCTTTCCTGTTCCGCAGATACCCAGAAGGAAATTGATGAAAAAGTCGTGCAACTCGTAAAAGCAGAGCATGAAAAAGCAAGAAAAATCCTTGCTGAAAACAGGGAAAAACTGGACGAACTGGCTATGTACCTGTATGAGAAGGAAACAATTACAGGTGACGAATTTATGGATATTTTAGACAGAAAATAATGTAGTTAATTAGATAACCAATTCCACCCAAATATGATGAACAATTTTGGAATGAATTGTATTCATTTTTACAGAAACATTCTAACGAAGAGTATATTCTCATAGGAGATTTTAATACTATCAATAATAGAAACATGGAAGAGTTTAGAAAGATATTATATATTGCATATGATATTTGGTATCAAAAAGGAAACAGAGAACCTTTATCATGTATGCAGAGCCTTTTATCTCATCTGCTTTAGCTGCTATCACAATAGCAAGTTCAGGATCATCCTTTTTAGGACGACCCTTGCCACATGGATTATCTTTTTTGACCTGCTTATATTCGCTGCAGGCATCATGCCAGATATCTTTTCTGACTTCATCGAGAGCTGTCATAGCCCACTCGACTACGTGAAAGGAATCAACACAATGGGCGCAGTCAGGAGTGTATTCATTTACACACTCTGTGATCCATTTGGCACCATCACCTGTAACAACCTTGATGCTGGATAGCTGCTCTGGAGTAAGCTGTTTATAAAACTTTTCAAGAACGGATTTGCCATGGTCTTCCGATGCCCATACCACTGTGTTGGTATCGTGATTAAAGATTACTGTAATGTACTTGTGACCCTTTTTGTAACTGGTTTCGTCAATGCCGATATTAACCAGACCATCAAGTCTTCTTGAGCGCTCCGGTTCTAAATCATGAAGAGCACGATTGACACAGCGGCCTACAGTTTCCCAGTCCACTCTCATGAAGTATGATGTGGTACTTCTTGGAAGATAGGATGCAAACCATGCAACGGTAAGGTCGAAATCCTTGGTAAATCTACTACCTGGATATGCCCATGGAACTTCGGCAACATATACCCCATGTTCAAGGCAGATGATACGATGCGTCTGGTATTCAACTTCGACCAGAATACCACCCCAGTCCAGCCCCCTCTAAGTGGTTGGTCTGTTGGAATGTTTGTCATAAGCAGGACATGACTTGTGACAGAAAGGGCAGTCATTCTTATGCCATTTATTAGGTCTGGCTTTGATACGGATGTGTTTCACGCCATCCTCATCAGAGTAAAGATTAAAATTTTCTATCAAGAGAATATAGTATTGACAAAATTTTGTGGGGTGGGATAAAATGATGGTAAAAAATTCCAAAACATAACGCATTGGTGCCTTTCGCAGAAAGAAGAAAAATAAACATGAAAAAGAGAACGAACTTGGGAAAAAAGTTAGTAACAATGTTAGTGTCTGTAGGCTTTTTTGCAGTTTTGATTACAGTCTTGAATTTAATGGCATTACAAGCTATTCGAGGAAAGAATAATGTGCTTATAGAACAGTTTGAACAATATGAAGAAGCAGTGGAAAATAATGATACCGCGGTTTTTGAAACAGCAAAAGGAGAAGTGGCAGAAGCCATCAGACATATCAACTACAGAATAAATGGAAGCATCATTTTTGATCTTGCACTTGTGGTAGCTGATATTATTGTAATCGTACTTCTTTCGATTGTTATTAATAAGTCCATTGTTTGTCCAGCAAAAAGAGCAAAGAATGATTTGGATGATATCATTTTAGGTATAGAATCAGGACAGGGTAATCTTACGTTAAGAGTATTTGATGAAACCAGTGATGAAATTGGTCAGCTTGCAAATGGTGTCAACCATTTTATTGAAACATTACAAAATCTTATGGTAAAGATTCAGAGTGTATCAAAAGATATGAAAAAATCTTCCTATCTTGTACAAAATGAGGCGGAATCTTCAAATATGAGTGCATCCAATGTGAGTGCAACATCGGAAGAACTTGCAGCATCCATGGAAGAGGTATCTGCTTCTCTATATGATTTAGCCCAAGGATGTAATAATCTGCTAGAGAAAATGGCAGGCATGAATGAGGATGCTAAGAACTCTGCAATGAAGTTGCAGGAAGTGAAGCTTACTGCAGAAAATAGCTATAAAGAAGCGATTGCATCAAAAGAAAAAACAGTAGAAACATTTGATGGCATTCAAAAGGATGTCGCGGAGGCAGTAGAAGCATCTAAGTCTGTAAATGAAATTGCAAAACTTACAGAAAATATCTTAAATATCGCAGCACAGACAAATCTTCTAGCACTTAATGCATCGATTGAAGCAGCAAGAGCAGGGGAAGCAGGCAGGGGCTTTGCCGTTGTTGCAGATGAAATCAGACAGCTTGCAGATAGTTCACGTGAGACAGCAAACAATATTCAGGAAATCAGTGGAAAAGTTATTGAGGCAGTAAACAATCTGTCTGGAAATGCAACGGAAATGATTCGTTTTGTAGATGAAAAGGTAGCACTTGATTATGACAACTTTGTAAAAATTATTGGAAATTATGATGCTGATTCTGAACAGGCAAGTAATACATTTAACGAGTTTGCAGTTAAGTCAAAAGATAGCTTAGGTACAATGAATGATATGAATGAAGGTATCAATAACATTTCTATAGCGATTGAAGAATCTGCAAAAGGTGTTACAAACGTAGCACAAGAGATATCACAACTTGTAACAGCAATTTCAGCAATTACAGTGCAGGCGGACGAAAATAAGAACCTTTCGGAAGATTTATCGGATGAAGTAGCAAAATTTGAAAAAGTTTAACCAACAGATTTTTATTATGAGAAAAACTGTATTAGGCAAATAACCCGCACTAACTAAAAATGAATGCCAGAATAAGCACAAAGGCATAGTCCCATTACGGGTTCTATGCCTTTGCGTTTTCCGGAAGATTGTCATTAACTGCATCAAATTCAAGATTCTGTTCCCGGCACCATTCGACAGCTTTTGACAGGGCTTCCCCCGCACGGCAGGTCCAGAGAATGAGTTTATTGTCATTGCGTTTCCATTCCTGGAGATATTCAATCAGTGCCTGGTTGGGCTGGCCCAGCTCCGGCCATTTGCTGTAGCAGAGAGTGCCATCAAAATCAACAGCGATTGTCTGGAAATCTAACATTTTTTTATTATTCATTCAGATCATCTCCTTTAGAGGGAGTCTGCTGAACACCAGGATGATAGCAGAACAGGCTTGTTACCGGCTTATGGAAAAAGTCTGCAATCCTCATGGCATAAAGCAGGGAAGGGATATGCTGTTTTGCTTCGATATTGGCAATCGTTTTTAGACTGATGCCGGTTGCAGTAGCAAGTTCCTTCTGTGTGATGCCGAGATCAGCTCTGGCTTCAACAAGTCTGCAGGTAATGGTGTCTGTCACAGTGTTTATGTCTATATCCATATCAGCATTCATATATGCGTACCTCCAAAATCAGAATGATTCAGGTCTGTCCTGCTATGATAATTCTATCCGATCAAGTGTCCCAAAAACAGGACTTACGAAAGGACACGACCGAATATCTTGAAAGAACTGTTTTCTGTAACCGGAATCGGATCATATTTTTTGTTGAGTGATATGAGGTAGGTTCCGAGTCTGTTATTCTGAAATTTCTTCACATATGCATTTCCATCAAGATAGAAAATACCTATTTCGCCATCATCAAGGCATGCTGTCTGTTCAATCCAGATGAGATCCTTATTATGATATCTAGGCTCCATACTGTCACCATCTACATATACACCGAAGGTTGCGGCTTCCGGAATATCAGGAGAGGAAATCATCTCATATTCATCGCTGTCGAGGAAAGAGCCGGTACCGGCAGAAACTGTATTGTAAAATACTTTTCTTTCCCGGATCACGTGAATAGGAATGATATCTGCCGGTTTATAGTTGCCGGTGCTTTCCAGATCTCTGATATATTCAAGAACCTTGTTCATTCCCGTTTCATTCAGGTTTCGGAATGGGTTAAGGGGACTTTGACCAATAAAATCCGTATAGATATCGTATATTTCAAGAATTTCACATAAGACAAGAAACTGTCTGGCATTTGGTGTTGCTGTGCCAAGCTCCCAGGTGCTGATTGAATTCTGCTTTACATAGATGTCATAGTTTTCCAGTTCTTTTGCAAGCTGGCTCTGGTTCAGCTTATGTTCTTTTCTGTATTTAGCAATGGTCTTTCCTAAATCTTTCATAGTATTATGCCTTTCTAAGTAATCATATCAGGTATGATCTCCCTATGCGGGATATATCAACTTTAGCACAGGAATCCCTAAAAAGCAATTGAAATATCAATAATATTGATAATATGCAATAAATTACCATTGAACAGCAATATAAAAAGTATTATATTATGCCATGTAGACGGATGGCATATCATCCGGCAGCAGGAAAGAAGGTGATTCAGTGAACCGGACAATACTGCATAGTGATTGTAACTGTTTTTATGCATCAGTAGAGCTTCTGCATCATCCGGAGCTTCGGGGAAAGCCTGTAGTAGTAGGAGGTGATCCTGAGGCGAGACATGGAATTGTGCTGACCGCTGATTATACAGCCAAGAGATATGGTGTAAAAACCGGAATGGCATTATAGCAGGCAAAACAGGTATGCCCGGACATAACATTTCTTCCCCCAAGGATGGACCTGTATCTCAGATTTTCCAGAATGGCACAGGAAATTTATGCTGACTATACAGATAAGAGGGAACCATACGGAATTGATGAGTCCTGGCTGGACGTGACAGACAGTGCAACTCTCAAGGGAGACGGATTTCACATTGCACAGGAAATAAGCAGCAGGATGAAAAAAGAACTTGGCATTACGGTGAGCGCGGGTGTGTCGTTCAACAAGATATTCGCCAAGCTTGGATCTGATTATAAGAAGCCGGATGCCATTACTACTATGTATGAGGATGAGTTTCAGAGAAAAGCTTGGTGTCTTCCAGTTTCTGATCTGTTATATGTGGGAAATGCAACGAATAAAAAGTTATATAGCATGGGAATCCGGACTATCGGAGATCTGGCAAAATCTGATGAAACCCTGCTGGTCAGAAAACTTGGCAAGATGGGAAGTATTCTGTGGGCTTTTGCTAATGGATATGATGAATCTCCGGTAAAGCTGGAAAACACATTAGCTCCGGTCAAGTCCGTAGGCAACAGTACAACAACGCCCAGGGATATGGAAACAGATGAAGATGTCAAGATTGTGTTATACATTCTGGCAGAAAGTGTAGCGGCAAGACTCCGGGAGAATGGGTTCCGGTGCCGGACTGTTGAGATCAATGTCCGTGACAAAGAACTGTTTCATTTTTCAAAACAGGTAAAGTTGCAGAATGCGAGCAATATTACCAAAGAGATTGCAGAGGCTGGATACAGGTTATACAAAGACAACTACAGACTACCGGCGGATGATAAGGAACTGAAAAGCAGCCGGCCAGAGTTTTTTCAAAAGCCACTGCGGAGCATAGGAATACGTGGAACGGATCTTGTGACAGATTATTTCTGGGAGCAGCTGGACATGTTCATGGATCCTCAGGCAAGAGAAAAACAGATGAAAATGGATGAGACGGTTGATATTATCCGCAAAAGATTTGGATTTTACAGTGTCCAGAGAGGGCTTATGTACCGTGACAGAATACTGTCAGCATGTGATGCAAAGTCTGATCATACGGTACATCCGCATGGGTACTTTGGATAGACAGGAGGGATCGAACTATTATGGAAAGCAGCAAGGTATATGTAAATGTCATGGCTGAATTTACAAATGACGGAAGGCTTCTGCCAAGGAGCTTTATCTGGAAGGATGGCCATGTATATGAGATTCAGAAAGTAACAGATGTAAGAAGAGCGGCAAGCCTGAAAGCAGGCGGAGCCGGAATACGTTATACCTGTATTGTTGACGGAAAAGAGAGCCATCTTTTCTATGAGGACAACAATATGTGGTTTATGGAGGAGAGATAGTTTTTTTAATGGTGTTATACCAGTCGAAAAGATCAGCAAGAAGGTCACAGGATGAATGGTGCGGACTTCGGCACATCGGAACTCATTTATCCAGAGAATATAATCATCAATGGTTTTCATTTCCCTTATCCGTTGAATGGTAGTAATAACATACAGAACAGGTACAGAATATAGGAAAATATCCCCACAATCTGTCCTTGGTACAAATAATAAAAAAATACTGATATGTGTTGGGTGTCTGGTATTATCTGGGAAAAATCACGCTAATATGTCCAAAATCTTCCACATATTACTCGGTTCTGATCTATAGAAGAAAATAGTATTCTATTATGGATGAAATGGAAGGAGTAATATGTCGAACGATAACGATAAAGACCAGGAATATCAAAAGAATATGGGTAAACGTCTGAGAAAGATACGAAAAGAGAATGCACTGTCTCAGGATGATGTTGCGGATGCTCTTGGTATATGCACAAAGCAGTATCAGAGCATTAATACACAATGGATGCTGAATAGGATAAATTATGTTTTGGTGATCAAAATGGAATCCGCAATTATCGAATCAGATGTGCGTTTATCGACTGAGAGGGTGACAAAATTTAAAATATCGAAGGAAACGGTGACAAAATTGCAAATATCGAAGAAAACGGTGTCAAAATTTCATGTGGCGGCAGACAGGAAATCCAATTATAATTAACAATAAAGATAGAAAGCGAGGACAACATCATGAAAAAGATTATTAGAAACCGGATCAAGTGTAAAAAATGTGGTGAGATCATTGAAAGTACCAGCAGACATGACTTTAAATTCTGTAAATGCGGTGCGGTCGCTGTCGATGGCGGAAAAGATTACCTTCGAAGAGTCGGAAATAAAGACGATTATGAAGAACTGATCGAGTACGAAGGCAGAGATGATGACGAAGAGTGAGAATCTGAGGTTTGTCATGGACGAAAGCGGGAGACCTTATGAACCTGGTGCGCCTGAGTATGGGAGAGCGGTACAGGAGACACCGGAATCGCTGGCATTTGAGGAAGAGTTGATTCAAAGGTTTAGATTACAAGATGATGAGGAATAAATTGAGGGAGGTGCACCATGAACTTATATATTAGCGATCTGCATTTCGGACATAAAAATGTAATACTATTTGAGCACCGACCGTTTTCAGATGTCGACACGATGGATCATGGTCCTATGTCAAGATTTAGTACAAGTTAAAATGAGAAATTTCTCCCCATTTTAACCTGCCAGAAGCTCAGCCTCAGTGTTCGTTCTTTCATACACTTGTTCGAATTCGTTTGGCGACATATAGTTGCAATGGCTATGAATTCGTTTCGTATTGTAGAAAGCTTCCAGATATTCAAAAATCAACTGGTATGCTTGCTTATAATCACGGATTTTAAAGCGATTGAGCCATTCACGTTTGATAACAGAATGAAAGGATTCAATGCATGCATTATTCCACGGAAAAGCTTTCTTCGAGTAGCTACGCTGCATATTTTCGGTTGCTTTTTTATATTCCTTTGCAACATATTGGCTGCCACGATCCGAATGGATAATTAATGGTTGATCAATATTTCGGCGAGCTTTGGCTTTGTTTATAGTATCAATCACGCAGGATACTTCCAGTGTTTCTGAAAGTGTCCAGGCTATGATTTTTCTGGAAAATAAATCCATAATACTGGTCAGATAGACAAATCCGTCTATTGTCCAGATGTAGGTGATATCCGAACACCAGACAGCATTCGGGCGGTCAGGATTAAACTGTTCATCAAGGATATTTTGTAATTCTGTGCTGAAATCAGAATCTTTTGTGGTGATGGTCCATGGTTTGCTCCACTGAGCACGGATTCCCATTTGGCGCATATATGTACCAACGGTTCTTTCCGAAATGACTTCACCGGTTTTTCGCAGTTCTACAGTGATTTTCGGAGCGCCGTAGTTCTGCTTGGAATCATCATAAATATCCTGTATTTTTGCTTTTACAGCTTCACGACGTTTTTCTGTATCAGAAGGTACGTGGTGGAGCCATGCAAGATATCCTGAGCGAGAGACACCTAAAAATTTCAACATTCCGGAGACGGAAACCCGGCGTCCAGCCTTTTTGGCAGCTTCTGTCTTCTCAGTCACTTCGAGATAAATGGCTTCCGTCATTTTCCCAGTTCTAGCACCACAGATTGCCGGACAAGTTTTGGAAATACTACCAGAAATATAAAAATAGGGAAATCAATGTGGCTGAATTCGCGAGATTGATGAAGTGTTCCAGGGTGACGATATATAAATATCTTTCGATGGTGGAATAGAGAAATGAAGAATATGTGATTGTAGACTTTTTAAGAGGAGTCTCTTGTTTAGGAAAAAAGATGGACTGGATCTGAAAAATACGATAAAATTTATAATAGATACATTATGAGGAAGGTTTAATGGATGCAGAATAGGGAAAATGATATCGTTTTGTTTATGGATGAAAATATACAATTAGAAGTTCCGGTATCTCAAGACGGAGAATCAGTATGGTTATCGGCTAACCAGATGGCTGTTTTGTTTGATAAAGACGAAACAAACATCAGAAAACATATAAATAATATATTTAAGTCTTCAGAAGTTGATAAAAATAACAACACGCAAAAAATGCGTGTTGATGGTGTAAAGCAGTCAGTTGCATTTTATTCTTTAGATGTGATCTTAGCAGTTGGATATAGGGTAAATTCAAAAAGAGGTATAGCATTTAGAAAATGGGCAAATAATGTTCTTAAACAATATATTATGAAGGGTTATGCTCTTAATGAGAGGCGTCTTCAGGCACTTCGAAAAACGGTTGACATTCAGACAAGGATGCTTGCGGATGCACTTGACATAGAGGAAAAAGATGTGCTTAGGGCTGTAAATGAATATACGGAAGCGTTGCTTTTACTTGACCAATATGACCATCAAACATTATGTAAACCAGATGGAAGTGCGCCTATATATCGCATTACCTATGATGAATGTACTCGGATGGTTGGAAAAATGAAAGATTCTTTTCATACAGATGTTTTCGGGGTAGAAAAAGAAGCCGGAAAAGTAGCAGGTATAATTGCTGCGATATATCAAAGCGTTTTTGGACAAGATGCATATCCATCGGTAGAAGAGAAAGCTGCAAATTTACTGTATTTTATGATTAAGGATCATCCTTATGCTGATGGTTGTAAAAGAATTGCAGCATCACTGTTTTTGGAATTCTTAGATAAAAACAATGTGTTGTTTCTGGATGGAGAAAAGAGACTTAGTGATGGAACGTTGGTAGCCATTACTTTGATGATTGCAGAATCAAAAGCTGATGAGAAAGAAATTATGATAAAACTGGTAATGAATCTGTTGAAATTATAACGGTATACGTTAAAAAAGATCAATCACATATAAGTATAATATCCCAATCAGCAATGAATTAAGAGAGGATGTGAGAATTATGTGTAATCTGAGTACAGGCATTGAGGAAAAAGCTACAGAAAAATTCATTTTGAATATGTATAAAAAAGGTTATACATTAGATCAAATTGCAGACGTTGCAGAAACAAGCGTGGCTGCTGTGGAAGCAGTCATTAAGAAGAAAGAGCCTGCAATGGAATAGGCGACAAGTGAATACGAAAAGAATCAGGCAGTAGATCAGAAATGATTTGCTGCCTTTGCTTTTAGGGATAGAAAATAGTTCTGCATTTGGTGCTATTTTTATGCTGTTTTTTCGTTTCACAATCATTCCCGCAATGTATTAAGTAGCCAGAATAGAACACGAATGGAGAAGTGAAAAAATAGGACATCAATAGAGAGACCTTAACTGTATCACAGTGAGGTCTCTTTCTTTATGCCGTGTGTCCAGCGAAGCTGGACCACACTAGCCGGTGTAAGTCCGGTCACGGTAATC
>ENA-OVGI01000334-OVGI01000334.1-human-gut-metagenome-genome-assembly--contig:-NODE-334-length-39196-cov-11.397205_pt1 | contig 39196 bp, 45 predicted proteins | sample MGYA00237771_ERZ505421 | MGnify/ENA primary metagenome ERZ505421 (study PRJEB26158, sample SAMN06016378) | human gut metagenome | biome: human gut; feature: ankylosing spondylitis patient; material... | reverse complement strand
GCAACTATATATCCGTTATTCAGCACTGAATGACATCCAAAATTTCTACTCTGTATCTGATTTCTTTTGGGAAAGCGGTTTTTATGAAGCCTTGAAGCCCGATGAAAAAAGAAAGTACCTTTTATTCTCTCCTCTTTCATTTGATTATTCCCGATATGAACAGGACAATACAGTCTATGATGAAGAACTTCCTTATTTTTCCGTAGTGGTTAAAGCTGTTGTGTTGGAAAGATATTCAGCATACTTGCGAAAAAAGAAAGAGGACAGAACGCAGACGGAAACACAACCGCAGCCGGAACAGGAAGTGCAGAAGCAGATAACAAACACTGAGTTTTCGATAAAAGCCGTACCCCCTATTGCTGAAACAGAAAATCCTTTTGATTCAGTTCTTAATGATAAACAGATTGAATTAATTGCGGATTGCATCAACGAGGTAAAGATGTTCAATGCTTCTGTAACTGTTGATGATTTGAAAGCGATACTTTCCTGTAAGCCTAATGCAATATTAAGGTCAAACAATAATAGATATGTAGCTTTTCTTTTTTCAGAATTAAGTAACAGGTCTTTGATTACCGTTAATTGGCAATCAGTCATTGCTAATAATAAACTGTTTCTTTCCAAAGACAAAAGTAGGGATAAATACCTCAATCAAGGGGATTTGGCTACAGCAACCAATTATGTGAAAGGCATCTCCCATGAGAAAGGATTTGCAACCATATACAACTATATCAAACAACTGAAAAGACTTTAAGAACAGGTTAAGACCTCAAACATAGCTTAATCCACTATCAAGCTAATCCTCAATACCTTTGCCCTCGTTAACGAAAAGAAAACGAGGGTGCGCACCTTCATATTGTTTCACTTAATCCAAAAGACAATATGGATAAGACATTAGAAAAGCGAGTTGAGGAACTCGAACAGATGTTGTTTTTAACCAAGAATGTGCTTAGCTTTGATGAAGCGAGTAAGTTTCTTAATCTTTCCAAAAGTTACCTGTACAAACTGACTTCGGGTAACTTGATACCCCACTATAAACCGCAGGGTAAGATGCTGTTTTTTGAACGGGCAGATTTGGAGGCATGGCTACGCCAAAATCCCATCAAGACACAAGCGCAGATAGAGCAGGAAGCGCAGAAGTATATTCTTAGTAACCGTCCTTTAAAGAAGTAAAGCTATGGAAAACAAGAAAGTGACGGAAAATAAGAAAGAAGCTGCACTGACAAGAGAAGATTTTGCAGTCTTGTGGAAAACCATTCATTTGAAGATTACTGATACCTATGATGTACCGCCCGAAATTCTTTGGGTAAATGGTTCAACTATTGGCACATTGGGAAATTTCAGCGCATCCACAGGTAAAGCCAAAAGTAAAAAGACATTCAATATTTCCGCTATTGTGGCGGCAGCGTTGAAGAATGACGAAGTTTTGCACTATTCGGCATACTTGCCAGACAATAAGCGTAAAATCCTTTATGTAGATACCGAGCAGAGCAAATACCATTGCCACAAGGTGATGGAACGTATTATGCGTTTGGCAGGTCTTCCGACTGATAAGGATAGGGATGACTTTATCTTTGTTGTGTTGAGGGAATGTACACCCGACAAGCGAAAGCAGATAATAGATTATATGCTTGCCAATATGGAGGGAATAGGTCTTGTTATTATAGATGGCATCCGTGATTTGATGTACGACATCAACAGCCCCAGCGAATCATCAGAGCTTATAAATCTTTTAATGCGGTGGTCAAGTGAATATAATCTCCACATCCATACAGTACTACATCTCAATAAAGGGGATGATAATACACGTGGGCATATCGGAACGGAACTTAACAACAAGGCTGAAACCGTTTTGCAGATTACCAAAAGCTCGCAGGATGTGGATATTAGCGAAGTAAAGGCGATGCATATCCGTGACAAGGACTTTGAGCCGTTTGCCTTCCGTATCAATGAAACTGCATTGCCCGAAGTCGTGAAAGATTACGTTTTTGAGCAACCCAAACAGAACCGCAACTTTCCACTTACGGAACTTACGGAGCAACAGCACCGTGAAGCGTTGGAAAACGGATTTGGAAAGGATGTAGTGCAAGGCTATCCCAATGTTATCGCAGCCTTGAAAAAAGGTTACGCAAGTATCGGTTTTGAACGTGGACGCAATATTCTTGTGGACTTGAACAAATTCCTTGTAAACAAACGCATGATAATAAAAGAGGGAAAAGGCTACAAGTACAATTCTGATTTCCACTACTAAAAGCAAGTTTGGTTTAGTCCGTGTGTATATATAAAAGGAATGGACTTCTTTTCATTGTACGATTAAGTATAAGGTAAGTTTAGTACAGTTCGGGTGCATATATAGCGGACTAAACGGAACTGATTCAATTATTCATTCACCAATACATTCAGATTATGACAATCGAAGAATCCAAAAATATAAAATTGGCAGATTATCTGCATAGTTTAGGCTATAACCCGATAAAGCAACAGGGCAAGAGCCTTTGGTACAAATCACCATTGAGAGAGGAACAAGAGCCTTCTTTCAAAGTGAATACAGACCGCAATTTATGGTATGACTTTGGCGCAGGCAAAGGCGGCAACATCATTGCATTGGCACAGGAGCTTTACGCATCCGACAGTTTACCCTACCTTTTAAACCGGATAGCGGAACAGGCACCACACGTCCGCCCGGTCAGTTTTTCATTTCGCCAGCGGAGGACAGAACCAAGTTTTCAACATTTGGAAATCCGTGACCTCACCCATCCGGCATTGCTCCGTTATTTGCAGGGGCGTGGCATTAACTTAGAACTGGCAAAAAGAGAATGCAAGGAACTTCATTTTACCAATAACGGCAAACCGTTCTTCGCTATCGGTTTTCCGAACATGGCAGGCGGTTACGAGGTTCGCAATTCCTTTTTCAAAGGCTGCATCGCCCCGAAAGACATCACCCACATACGGCAACAAGGAGAGCCGAGAGAGAAATGTTTGGTATTCGAGGGATTCATGGATTACCTCTCTTTTCTTACGCTCCGCATGAAGAACTGCCCGACCATGCCCGACCTTGACAGGCAGGACTTTGTTATTCTTAACTCTACTTCCAATGTGTCGAAAGCCATTGACGTGCTGTACCCGTATGAGCGCATCCATTGTATGCTTGACAATGACAAGGCAGGGTATGAAGCGACACGGGCTATCGCATTGGAATACTCCTACCATGTGCGTGACTTTTCGCACAATTACAGGGGCTATTCGGACTTGAACGATTACCTGTGCGGCAGGAAGCAGGAACAGAAAAACATAGCCAGCCAAGTGCAGGAAAGGAAGCAGGAAACAGGACAACGTGCCGCCCCAAGACAAAAGAGAGGCAGGGGCATGTAATCCGGCAGGATTACCAACGGTTGGCAGTTTATTTGGAGAGCAAGGTTATGTTTCGGTAAACCGAAACTACCTTGCTTTGCTCACCGCAAAGAAAATTTCTCCCGTTGGTCGCAATTTTTAAGACACCATTCAAACGTAAAAAACCATGACGAGTATAAAGGACAAGCCGGGGGGACGTCCGGCAAAGAAACGGATAGAGAAGCAGCAACGGGTTGTCAGTACGAAACTGACCGAGTTGCAGTATTACGCCATCAGGAAGCGAGCCGGGGAAGCCGGGTTGCGTGTCAGTGAGTATGTAAGGCAGGCGGTTGTTTCGGCAGAGGTCATACCCCGGCTGAACAGGCAGGATGCGGACACCATCCGCAAACTGGCAGGGGAAGCCAACAACATCAACCAGTTGGCGCACCGGGCGAATGCCGGAGGTTTCGCACTGGTGGCGGTGGAACTGGTGAAGCTCAAAAACAGGATTATTGGAATCATAAACCATTTGTCGGATGATTGGAAAAATAAAAAAGGGAAGCGGTTTTAAGGGCTGTGTGAACTATGTGCTCGGCAAGGAGCAGGCGGTTTTGCTTCATGCGGACGGGGTTCTGACTGAAAGCCGGGGCGATATAATCCGCAGCTTCTGTATGCAGACCGGGATGAATCCCGATTTGAAGAAGCCTGTCGGACATATTGCGTTAAGTTATTCGACAGTGGATGCGCCCAAATTGACAGACGGGAAGATGGTACAACTTGCGCAGGAGTATATGCGTGAAATGAAAATCACCAATACGCAGTATATCATCGTGCGTCATCAAGACCGGGAACATCCGCACGTGCATATCGTGTTCAACCGCATAGACAATAACGGCAAGACCATTTCGGACAGGAACGATATGTACCGTAACGAACAGGTATGCAAGAAGCTGAAAGCCAAACACGGGCTTTATTTCGCTGGTGGAAAAGAACAGGTAAAGCAGCACCGACTGAAAGAGCCGGACAAGTCGAAATACGAGATTTACACGGCTGTGAAGAACGAAATCGGCAAATCCCGTAACTGGCAGCAGTTACAGGAGCGGTTAGCAGAAAAGGGTATTACCGTCCGGTTCAAACGAAAGGGACAGACCGACGAGATACAGGGCATATCCTTTTCCAAAGGTGAATACACGTTCAAGGGTTCGGAGATAGACCGGAGTTTCAGTTTTTCCAAACTGGACAAATGTTTCGGGTATGCAGGAATGAATGTTGCCGGAAGCCAACGGCAAATAACTTTCGCGCCCGTTCGGGAACAAGCACCTGTACCGGGCAAGGCTGACAGTCCGTTGATAACTGGTTCGCTCGGTCTGTTTTCCGCTTCTTCTCCCCCAGTGGATGAAGAACCTAATTTTAATTTGAGAAAGAAGAAGAAAAAGAAAAAACGACTTAAACTGTAAAGACATGGAAGACTATTTGATTTTAGAGGGGCTTCTCTCTATGGTTACGGAACTGAAAGGGAAGCAGGAAGCACAGGTAACGCCAGCCAGCCGGGAGGAAACTCTCGAACGGTTGGGAGCAATCGAGCAGGCATTATCGGAACTCCACAGTAGCCCGGCTGTTCCCGAAAAGGAATTGCAGGCTATCCAAAGCCAACTTGCCGACATAAGGAATGCGGAACAGGAGCAGCAGCAATCCATCGGAGAAGTGAGGAAATTTGTAACGGCTACCTACCGTTGTCTGAAAGAAATGCTGGATGCGTTGGATTCTTACCGTAAGGAGCGCACAACTGAAAAAGCGGAAACCGAACCTGCATCGTTGTCCCGGAGGATAAGCGGTTTGTTACATCCGAAACTTTTTGTTTTTTTGGCAGGGCTGGTTGTCTGTTTCGTTTCTTTGTTCCTGAATGTCCGTTTGGCTGGACGAATGCAGCAGTTGCAGGACAACGATATGAAATACCGCTACATTCTGATGAAAGGGGAAGCGGACGGGGGCTGCCTTGATTTGCTGGAAACGAATTTTAGTAGGGAACGGGATAACGCTTTCATCCAAAACCTGACTGATTCGGTGACGGATTTTGAATTCCGCAGCAGGAAGCAGGCGGAAGCGTTGGAACGTGCAAGGCTGCTCAATGAACAAGCCGAGCGGTTGAAAAAGGAAGCCAACCGACTGGGTAAGCCATAAACCGGGAAAACAAAGGATACAAACTGTAAATGTTAAAGCCCGCACAATATGTGGAGAAAAGTGCAGTGCATCTTCGTGGTGTACTGCACTTTTTCTATATTTGTGGATAGTCTAATTTGAAAAGCAAAAATCCCCAATCCGCTGGATTGTTTGGATGATGATTAGGCAATGATTTAATAGTGAATAGGAACTGCACCTGAGGGGGAGGCGTTTGCTAAAGTAAATATGCTTGACAGATACTATTATAAAGACATTAGCAACAATCAAATCATTATCGTTATTATGGACATCTAAAGTAAAAAAGATATTCCTATAATGATTAAAGCAATAGATGCAAATATGTATCTATATCTTTTTGTAGAAAACATTGCTCCTATACAAGAGATAGATACAGCAAATTGCATACATTTTAAGGCACTATAAAATATTTTGTGTAAATGCAAAATACGGGATTCAGTATGGGTTCCGTATTTTTTATTTAATAGCTTTGCAAAATGAAGAAAATTATGAAAGAGAAGAATCATGTAGTGCCTGATGAGGTATTAAGTAAGGAGTTCCTTAGCCAGTTCAAGACAGAAGCTGATGTCAGCAAGTTTCTGAAGCAGTTACACGCGCAGGTATTGGAGAAAATGCTTGAAGGTGAGATGGATGCGCATCTGGGTTATGAGAAGAATTCGGTTTCCGGTCATAACAGCGGTAATTCCCGTAACGGCAGCTACCCCAAGAAAATCCAAACTGAACACGGTGAAGCGGTCATACCTATTCCCCGTGACCGTAACGGTGAATTCAATCCCATAGTTGTTCCCAAACACGAGAGTCGTGGGCTTTCCATAGAAAAACTTGTTATCTCCCTATATTCCAAAGGAATGAGCGTGTCCGACATTGAAGAGGAGATGCGTGAAATCTATGAAATAGAACTGTCCACATCAGCCATTTCCATCATTACGAACAAAGTCAACCAGGCTGCTCAGGAATGGCAGAACCGCCCTTTGGATCCTGTCTATCTCATCGTTTGGATGGACGGTATTGTATTCAAGGTTCGTGACAACGGAAAAATCATCAACAAGACTGTCTATCTCTGTGTCGGTCTGAAACAGAACGGCTTGAAAGAAGTCCTTGGCATGTGGGTGGGAAAATCAGAAAGTTCTTCATTCTGGATGGGTGTCCTGACAGATTTGAAGGCCCGCGGAGTACAGGACATACTGATTACCTGCACTGACAACCTGAACGGGTTTACCGACACCATACGTGCCGTATTTCCTCAGTCTTCCACGCAAATATGTGTTGTACATCAAATCAGGAACTCCTGTAAATATGTCGTTTACAAGGACAAGAAAGAGTTTACAGCCGATATGAAGAACATCTATAACGCGCCCAACAAGGAGGCTGCTGCCGTGGAACTGGATAATCTGGAAAAGAAATGGGGAGGGAAGTACCCTTATGCCATCCTCTCATGGAGGAATAACTGGGATGACCTGACTGTTTTCTTCCAGTTTCCATTGGAAATCAGGAAAATAATCTACACAACAAATCTCATTGAAAATCTGAATGGAAAAATCAGAAAGTACACTAAATCAAAGCTTTCATTCCCGTCGGATGATGCTGTGAAGAAAATGGTATACCTCGCTTTGATGGAGATTGAGAAGAAATGGACAATGCCGATTACTAACTGGGGATTGATTATGAACCAATTTATGCTTATTTTTGAAAACAGAATCCAGATATAAGAGAACTTATAACTGAATCCCGTTTCTATTTACACAAAATTATGGATACTGCCCATTTTAAACTTAACTCTGTAGTCTTAAATATACACATAGACAAAAAAGATAATGCCAAAACAAATAGTATAGCATTCAATATATACTTCAGTTTCATATTACTTTGATTTACATTGACCTTATTAGCAGTAGCATATAAATTGTCATCCTATCCCAATAACCAATCCTATGTAAGAGAACAAGGTGAATCTCTTTTCCTTGTATTTCAGCCCATAGACCAGCTCGATAATAGCACATAAAGGAATATTAGATGAATCTGCATTTTCCCCTTTGTTTACAAGGTATTTATATGTTCTTTCATCCTTTCTTTGTTCAATTTGCGAATCTCACGGTTCTCTTTGTTCTGTTATAGCATACATTTATGCAACTTAATGTTCCATGATTCAGTTTAATCTATTTTCTCTAATTCAATCGTAGCTACTTTCTCTTTATCTGGACTAATTTCATTCTGTATAATGGTTATATGTTTTTGGGTATAGCTTTTGATAATCCAAGGGGCTCCACCCAAATATAAAGCATTGCTATTAAATGTGATATATTTCCCTTCTATTGTATAAGTAATATCAATTTCATCGTAACCTTCCCAATTTACTTTCCCTTTCTGAGTATCTACAAATTGCATACCGACCCCCATATTTTGTACTGTCCAAGCCTCACAATGCCCTGTTCCACGCCATGAAGTCTGATAAAGTGCTTCGGGGGTTAATTCATTTGTCTGTTCATTATCATCATCGCAGTTTATAAAACAGAATGTACAGAGGAATAGCATAAGTATTCCAAGAATTTCTTTTGTTTTCATATTCTCTTTTTTATTTTTTGTTTAACTCATTCAATCTTTATTTTGTTTCTTCGTTGAACCAACCAAAGATAAGACAAAGATAAAAAAAAGAATCCTTTGGCAGATTAAGATACTCTTGGAATATTGTTATGAATGTAAATTTCTAAACCTATGTTTATTTTTTGTTGTCAAGACTTTGCTTGCGTCTGATTCGGCTCATGTGTACGGGTGTAATTTTAAGGTAGGATGCTATTTCTTTTAGTGATACCATTTGAAGGATTGCAGGGCATTTTTTTAAAAGTTGGAGGTAACGCTCTTCCGGTGTGAATCTGAATAAATCCAAATAACGTGAATATGATTGGAAAAACATCTGTTCGGCTGCGATACGGGCTATCCGTTGGCTTTCTTTGTTCTCCTCGAATTTTTGCTGTAAGAATGCAGAAGAACAGATGTAAATCTCGCACGGGATTATCGCCTGTATATTCAATTCTGATTTCATGCCATATAAGCAAGTGGGATAATCGGCTATAAATTCATTTGGAAAGGAAAAACCGACATTATACGGCTTGTTTTCTGTCCGGTTGGTACAACTGTATTTGACTACACCTGACAAGATAAACCCGAAGAAAGAACATGCATCATCTTCATGGAGAATAAACTCATTCTTTTTATAATGTCGTAACTCTCCATGTTTTAGACACAATTCTTTAAAAAAATCTATGTCTATATTGCTCATATATGAATTAAATTCAGTCATCATTTACTTGTCATTGGTGCAAATGTATAAAAAATGCCTGAAATATGCTTGATAGTACTTAACTACATTGTTTAAATATTCAAAAAAGTATGTAACATAACATGTTTGTTATATTTTTAAGTTCAAAGGTTTAGTACGTTTCTTTGTCTGTATATCCAAAACGAACTAAACTTATTTAGACAGCAAATTATATATGCTGGCGAAAAAAGAAAAACAGAGTTTCTTTCTCTTTTTGCCAGTATCATGTCTATTTTTCACTGAAAAACGAGAGAAAACAGATATAAAAACATCTCCTACCACATTTACCCCTTAACAACAAATATCCTTTTCTGTTTTCTTATAATCACTCTATTTGTATGCAAATTGTATGCTTTAAAAATATTAATATTGATGTGTTTTATACTATAATTAACTGATATTCAGTATTAAATAAATAAATGTTGGTACGGATTAATCACCACCAACCGCAACAAGTTCATACTCGGTCCCTCCGGCAGCGGTAAATCCTTCTTTACGAACCACCTTGTCCGCCAGTATTATGAACAGGGTACCCATATCCTGCTGGTGGATACCGGAAACAGCTATCAGGGACTTTGCAGCCTGATTCATGACCGGACACATGGCGAGGACGGTATCTATATCACCTATGAGGAGGACAATCCCATCGCCTTCAATCCGTTCTATACGGATTCCGGGGAATTTGACGTGGAAAAGCGTGAAAGCATCAAGACACTGATACTCACACTCTGGAAACGTGAGGATGAAGCCCCAAGGCGTTCGGAAGAAGTGGCCCTTTCGGGAGCGGTGAACGCATACATCCGCAGGATAACGGAAAACAGGGATGTCAGACCCGATTTCAACGGATTCTACGAGTTTGTGCGTGATGACTACCGCCGGATGATTGAGGAGAAGAAAGTCCGTGAGAAGGATTTTGACATCGACGGTTTCCTGAACGTGCTGGAACCGTTCTACCGTGGCGGTGATTATGATTTCCTGCTTAATTCGGACAAGGGACTGGATCTTACCAACAAGCGCTTTATCGTATTTGAACTGGACAATATCAGCGGAAACAAGGTACTTCTGCCCGTGGTCACGCTGATAATCATGGAAACTTTCATCGCCAAGATGCGCCGTTTGAAAGGTATCCGCAAGATGATACTTATTGAAGAATGCTGGAAAGCCCTGATGTCCGCCAATATGAGTGAGTACATAAAGTATTTATTTAAGACCGTCAGAAAATATTTCGGGGAGGCTGTCGTGGTCACCCAGGAAGTGGATGACATCATCAGTTCCCCTGTTGTGAAGGAAGCTATCATCAACAACAGTGACTGCAAGATTCTTCTTGACCAGCGGAAATACATGAACAAGTTCGACCATATCCAGCGGCTTCTCGGACTGACCGACAAGGAACGCGGACAGATTCTGTCCATTAATCAGGCTAACCATCCCGGACGTTTCTACCGTGAGGTCTGGATCGGTCTTGGCGGTACCCATTCGGCCGTGTATGCCACGGAAGTCAGCGATGAGGAATATGCCGTATATACCACGGAAGAGTCGGAAAAGCTGGAATTGCAGAAGCTGGCCAAGGAACTGGGCGGAAATCTGGAACTGGCCGTGAAACGCATTGCGGAAATGAGAAGGGAAAGGAAAAGATCAAACGGTAAAGCATGACGGTTATGAATGACAGTTTTGAATCGGATGAAAGAAAGCGTAAGGAGACAATCGAATGTCTCTACTGGTCCCTGATGAACGGATGGGACATACCGAAGGAGATCCGTGAATATTACGGATTTTCAGAAGACTATGAGCTGTATCACCGGCTTGAAAGTATGGAACTGGAAGATTACAGGGAAAAAAGGCTCAGAGGCGAGATACCTGATGCCGTAGAGGTCGATGTAAGACTGACACATGCTGTGGAGAAGGTCTTCGAGCGGCTTTGTTCCCCTCCTCCCGTACAGTATCTCGACAAGCTGTACGGGGAACTGGAAAAGCTGGGAGGTTTCATCGCCAACCCGAAGAATATTGACAGCCCTTTCATTAATTCCGGTTTTCTCATGAAATACGGCATTGACCGGAATTCCCCGGATGAAATCAGACGGCAACAGGCAGAAAAGGCCTATAAGGAACTTTATGCCAGGTTTGAAACCATGGTTGGCCTGAAGTCCCCAAACAAAAAGGACGACAATACTATCCGCAAGGAATGCCGGAAGCCAGTCTGCAAAGACAGGCCGACCGGAAAAGTCAGCATCCCGGTCAGTCCGAAGCCAAAGAGACGCAAGATGGGACTTTGAAAGATTCAGTAAAACAAGAACAACATCATTAAAAAAACAAGACATGAAAAACAGACAGTTGTACAGACTGGCCACCTGCCTGATCGGGGCGGCATCACTGCTGCAGAGCTGCAGTGAGAGCAGGTTCAAGGGCTATGACCGCCTGTGCGGTTCATGGAGCAGTGTGGAAGGCAAGCCCGATGTTCTTATATATAAGGAAGGGGACGCCTACAAGGTGACGGTCTTCGCTCGTAGCGGAAAGACACGGAAGCTGAAGCCGGAAACCTATCTGCTGGTGGAAGAAAACGGTAACTTGTTCATTAATACCGGCTACCGCATAGACATCGCCTACAATGAGGCGGCTGACGTATTGACCTTTTCTCCGAACGGTGATTATGTAAGGAAGGAGGTACGTCCATGAGAAAAAGACTGCTGCTGCTTTGTGCAGGAACCTTTTTTCTTGCCGGACAGATACGGGCACAGTGGGTGGTGACCGATCCGGGGAACCTTGCCCAGAGTATCATCAACATGTCGGACAATATCGTGCATACCTCTTCAACCGCGACAAGTACTGCCCAGAATTTTGCGGAGACGGTGAAGATATACCAGCAGTACAAGAAATACTATGATGCCCTGAAGTCCGTCAACAATCTGGTGAAGGATGCCCGTAAGGTCAGTGAGATTATCCTGATGGTCGGTGACGTGTCGGAAATCTACGTGACCAATTTCCAGAAGATGCTGGGTGACGAGAACTTCTCTCCCGAAGAGCTGGATGCCATCGCTTTCGGTTATACCAAACTTCTGGAAGAGAGCAACGGGGTGTTGCAGGACCTCAGGCAGGTAATCAACGTCAGCACCCTTTCCATGACCGACAAGGACCGTATGGACGTGGTGGATGACTGTTATGCCAGTATGCGCCGTTACCGCAATCTCGTGAATTACTATACGAACAGGAATATAGCCGTGAGTTTCCTGCGTGCCCGCAAGAAGAATGACCTTGACCGTGTCCTGAAGCTCTATGGTAATGACACCTCCAAATACTGGTAGCCTATGGTATTGTTATCCGTGGATTTCTCGAATCTCCATACCATTCTGGAGAGCCTTTACAATGAAATGATGCCCCTTTGCGGGGATATGCTGGATGTGGCCAAGGGACTTGCCGGACTCGGTGCCCTGTTTTATGTGGCCGTCCGTGTCTGGCAGTCGCTTGCCCGTGCCGAACCGATAGACGTGTATCCGCTTCTGCGCCCGTTTGCGATAGGCATCTGCATCATGCTTTTCCCGACCCTGGTACTCGGAACGATGAATACGGTGCTGAGTCCGATTGTGCAGGGAACCCACAAGATGCTTGAGGGGCAGACGATGGACATGCAGCAGTACCGTGAGCAGAAGGACAGGCTGGAACGTGAAGCCATGCTCCGTAATCCGGAAACGGCCTATCTGGTCAGCGATGAGGAGTTTGACCGTCAGCTGGACGAGCTCGGATGGTCGCCCGATGGCATGGCAACCCGCATGGGCATGTATATGGAAGTGGGCATGTACAATCTGGAAAAGAATATCCGTGACGCCTTCCGCAGTCTGCTGGAACTGCTTTTTGCCGCGGCATCCCTGCTGATAGATACGGTAAGGACCTTTTTTCTGGTGGTATTGTCCATCCTCGGTCCCATAGCCTTTGCCTTCAGCGTGTGGGACGGTTTCCAGTCCACGCTCAGCCAGTGGTTCACACGTTACATTTCCGTCTATCTGTGGCTTCCCGTGAGTGACCTTTTCAGCTGTATGCTGGCCAAGATTCAGGTGCTCATGCTGCAGAACGACATCCTGGAGCTCCAGAACAATCCGAACTATTCGCTGGACAACTCCAATTCGGTATATGTGATCTTCATGCTGATAGGTATCATCGGATATTTTACCGTGCCGACCGTGGCCGGATGGATTGTGCAGGCAGGCGGTGCCGGAAACTATAACCGCAACATCAACCGTACCGCGACCAAAGCCGGAGGCTTTGCAGCCGGTGCCGCAGGTTCCGGACTGGGAAATATCGGAGGGCGTCTGCGTGGGAAATAAACAGAACAGGAACATAAAAATCATGAAAACAGATGGAATTCAAATCACTGACTAATATTGAAAGCAGCTTCAGACGGATACGCCTGATGCTTGCGGTCTTTGTCGGATGCTGCACGCTCGTGACCGTCTTTGCCCTGTGGAACTCATACCGCTTTGCGGAGAAACAGCGTGAGAAAATTTATGTACTCGATGGCGGCAAGTCACTGATGCTTGCCCTTTCGCAGGATCTTTCACAGAACCGTCCGGCTGAAGCCAGGGAGCATGTAAGAAGGTTCCATGAGCTATTTTTCGGACTGTCGCCACAGAAGGATGCCATCGAGCACAATATCAACCGTGCCTTGCAGCTGGCGGACAAAAGCGCCTATCATTACTATGTGGATTTTGCCGAGAAAGGATATTACAACCGTCTCATTTCCGGCAACATCAACCAGGTGGTACGGGTGGACAGTGTGGTCTGCGACTTTTCCGGCTACCCCTACAGGGCCAGGACGTATGCCCGCCAGATGATTATCCGTGAGAGTAACGTGACGGAACGTTCGCTGGTGACTGATTGCCAGCTTCAGAATACGTCCCGTTCCGATGACAACCCCAACGGCTTTATCATCGAACATCTGACCATACTGGAAAACAAGGACATAAGGAGCGTAGAGCGATGAAAAGGAACCTGATGAGACAGGCGGACCTTCAACTCAGGAGGTTCTGCCACAGACTTACCGTTAAACAGCGCAAGGCCGCCCTCTGGATACTGTTTGTCCCGTTTGCCGCCGCATGTGTCTATACGGCATGCAGACCGTTTATAGGCAGTAAGAACCAGGAGTCCGGAATGGAATTTATGGAAAAGGATTCACTCCGTATGGAGTTCATTCAATCTATTGTAAGAAATGGAGAAAGAAAAAGTCAAGAAAGTAATGGAACGGCTGATGAAACCGTTCAGGCTCCGGTCCTCAAAGGACAGGAAGCCGCTGAGTGAGGAACAGAAACGCAAACGCGCCGGATTTGTTGTGTATCCTCTGATGTTCCTGCTGTGTCTGGGAAGTTTCTATCTGATATTCTCACCTTCCGGGCAGGAACGGGAGCGGCAGGATAAAGGACAGGGATTCAATACGGAAATCCCTTCTCCCGAGGACAGCCGCCTGGAAGGAAACAAGAAGGATGCCTATGAAAAGGCTCTGATGGAACAGGAAAGCAGGAAAAGGAAGACATTCTTTGAAGCTGCGGAGTCCATGTTTGCCAAAGAGGAACGGAAAGACAGTGTCCGTCTTCCCGATAACATTCCACCGGAGAGGCAAACAAACACGGAAACGGAAACAGAAAAAGGCAATGCCGGACCGGTCAGTTCCTCGGCCGGAGCCTACCGTGAGATGAACCGTACGCTGGGAAGCATCTATGAACCGCGGACCGATCCGGAAAAGGAAAGGCTTCTGGAAAGGATTGAGGAACTGGAGCGTATGCAGCAACAGCAGCAGAAACAGGAGCCACTGTCAGGCATGGAGGAAAAGATGGCCCTGATGGAAAAATCCTACGAACTGGCCGCCAAATACAATAACCGTCAGGCAGTGGAGACTCCTTCTCCCGTCAGAAAAGCGGAGGACAAAAAGGCCATACCGGTGAAACAGGTTCACAATGAGGTGGTATCCTCGCTTTCCAGACCTATGAGCGACGAAGAGTTCATATCCGCTTTTTCGGGAGAACGCAATGCCGGTTTCAATACGGCTGTCGGCCGGAAGACAGTAACGGAAGGCAATACCATTGCTGCCTGTGTACACGGTACGCAGACCGTATCCGACGGACAGACTTTGCGCCTGCGGCTTACCGAGCCCATGTCTGTTGCCGGACGTTTCATACCGAAAGGAACCGTACTGGTAGGTGGCACACGCATACAGGGTGAACGGCTGGAAATCATGGTCAATGCCGTGGAATACAAGGGAACTATCCTGCCTGTGGAGCTGGAAGTCTATGATCTGGATGGACAGCAGGGAATCCTGGTGCCGGGTTCACTGGAATATGACGCTGCCAGAGAGATTGCCGCCAACATGGGAACCTCGATGAACAGCAGCATCAACATTTCCACTGATGCCGGGGCGCAGATTGCCTCAGATTTGGGAAAAGGTGTGATACAGGGCGTTTCCCAGTACATATCCAAACGGATGCGTACGGTAAAGATTACTTTGAAGGCCGGACACCGGGTACTGCTCCATTCACGGGAGAAATGAAATACAGGAAACTATGAAAGAAAAGACAACCATTAAACAAAAACACATGAAGAAGATTCTGATGATGTTTGCCCTTTTACTGGGCGTATCGGCTGCCTGGGCGCAGCAGAGTAGCGGTGATTATTATGAGGGTCTGACCCGCAAGATCGGTTTCAGCCAGATGATTCCGCCGCACGGACTGGAAATAACGTATGACAAGACCGTCCATGTCATTTTCCCTGCTCCGGTCAAGTATGTGGATCTTGGTTCTACAAACCTGATAGCCGGCAAGGCCGACGGTGCCGAGAATGTAATCCGAGTAAAGGCCACGACACGCAATTTCAGGGAGGAGACCAATATGTCTGTAATAACCGAAGACGGGAACTTCTATACCTTCAACGTGAAGTATGCCGATGAGCCGTTACTGCTGAATGTGGAGATGTGTGATTTCATCCATGACGGAGAATCGGTGAACCGTCCCAACAATGCCATGGAAATCTATCTGACCGAGCTGGATAACGAGTCACCCCGTCTGGTACGTCTTATCATGAAATCCGTGTATGAGAATGACAAGCGCCGTATCCGTCATATCGGCTGCAAGCGTTTCGGTATCCAGTATCTGCTCAAAGGGCTGTACACCCATAATGACCTGCTTTATTTCCATACCCAGGTAAAGAACTCCTCGAATGTGCCCTTTGACGTGGATTTCATTACGTTCAAGGTGGTGGACAAAAAGGTGATGAAGCGTACGGCCATGCAGGAGCAGGTGATTTATCCGCTGCGTGCCTATAATTATGTGACACGTGTAAACGGCAGGGATTCAGAATGCACGGTATTTGCCCTTCCCAAGTTTACGATACCGGACGACAAGAAACTGGTTGTGGAGATGTATGAGAAACAGGGCGGCCGTCACCAGAGTTTTGAGGTGGTCAACGAAGACCTGGTGCGTGCGGAAACCATCAACGAACTGAAGGTACGATGAGAACAAAAGTATTGTATATGCTGGCATTGCTGTTTGTCCTTTCCGTAGGGCAGGCAGACGCCCAGCGGATTCTGCCAAGGATGCAGGGTGTGGAAATGCGTGGAGGTATGGCTTCCGATAACGGATACTATATGGGAATGACACTTTCAAGCTATGCCAAAGGCGGGAACAAATGGGTATATGGAGCGGAATACCTGCATATGAAACACGGTTACCGTCATGTGACCATCCCTTCGGCGCAGTTTACGGCAGAAGGCGGATATTACCTGAATTTCCTTTCCGATGCGGGAAAAGTGTTCTTCCTCAATCTTGGAGGATCGGCACTGGCCGGATATGAGACGGTAAACTGGTCCGATAAAAAACTCTATGACGGGGCCACTCTGAAAAACGGCGATGCCTTTGTGTACGGCTGTGCCCTGACGCTGGAGATGGAACTGTACCTTGCCGACCGTGTGGCATTGACGGCTTCCTTGCGTGAGCGTTTCCTGTGGGGCGGAAGTCTCGGACATTGCCATACCCAATATGGAATCGGCATTCGTTTTATGATAAATTAGCGGGTTATGGAACTGGAACAGATTAGACAGATTTCCCTTGTCGGTTTTCTTGAAAATCTGGGGTATGTACCGGTATCCCGTAAAGGAAATGATGTCTGGTTCAGATCCCCTTTCAGAAATGAGAGAACCGCATCCTTCAAGGTGGATACGCAGCGGAATGTCTGGTTTGATTTTGGCCTCGGAAAGGGAGGTGACATCTTCCATCTTGCCGGAGAACTGACCGGAAGTACCGGTTTCATGGAGCAGCTGGAGTTCCTTTCAGGGAAATCCGGCATCCTTCCCCTCCGGCCTTTACAGGAACGTAAGAAGATACCCCGCGTTTCCAGATTCGAGGACGTGAAAGTGACGGAACTGAGTCATGAGGCATTGAAAGGCTACCTGAAAGAGAGAGGCATTGATCCGGCCGTAGCCGGGAGATTCTGCAAGGAAGTGGCATACGGAATACGGGGCAAACGGTATTTTGCCATAGGCTTCATGAACCGGAGCGGCGGTTATGAACTCCGTAATCCGATATTCAAGGGATGCATCTCTCCCAAGGACATTTCCTGTGTGTCCCTGTCCGGAAAAAAACAGGATACGTGCTGTGTGTTTGAAGGATTTGTGGATTTTCTTTCGGCATTGGCATTGCGGACTGTGAAGGACGAGGACTGCCTGGTGCTGAACTCTGTATCCAATCTGGAACGGTCGTATGCCGTTCTGGAGGGTTACGGCAAAATCTGGTGCTTTCTTGACCGTGACCGGACCGGGATTACCGCACTGGAGACTTTGAACATACATTTCGGGAATAAGGTTATGGACTGTTCCGGTCTGTATGATGGATTTAAGGACTTGAATGAATATCTGACAAAAACAAAGGAAAACAAATGAAGACAGAAAAGAATATAAGAAAAGGATTTGGGCTGGCAGGCAAAATTGCCATGTTCTGCATAGGTCTGGTCAGTCTTGTACTGACCTCGTGCGAATCCGAGCTGGAAATCCAGCAGAGTTATCCGTTTACCGTGGAAACAATGCCAGTTCCCAAGGAACTGAACAGGAATGAAACGGCGGAAATACGATGTGAACTCAAAAGTGAGGGCGATTTTGACGGTACGGTCTATACGATCCGTTATTTCCAGTATGACGGGGAAGGTTCCCTGAAACTGGACGACGGTCTTGAATTCAAGCCGAATGACCGTTATCTGCTGGAGAACAGGAAGTTCAGGCTGTATTATACTTCACTATGTGACGAGGCGCAGAACTTCATTGTCGTTGTCGAAGACAATTGGGGAAACATGACAGAAATGGAATTTGACTTCAACGATGCAGGTGATGAAGAAACAGGTACTGTGGAAGATTCATTGTCAGTTCAGGAAGGAGGTGCCTTATAATAACCGTAAGACTTCTAGGGTCAGTACTGCCATTGGTGGTACTGGCCATGACGGTAACTTCTTTGCGTGCACAGGAGAATGTGGAAGACTCACGTTGGGAAACGGCTGTCAGGTGTATCAAGAAATATGAAGGATGGCATGGTCCGGAATATCATCCGTATGTTGCATATGGTCACCGTATCAGAAAAGGGGAAAAGTTTCCCGCCAGGCTGACAGAAAGTGAGGGAGACAGTATTCTGAGAAAAGACCTGAAGGAAATGTGTGCATTGTTCCGTCATCTGGGAAAGGACTCGCTGCTGATAGCCTGTCTTGCTTATCAGATGGGACCATATAGGTTGCTCGGTTATGGCAGGATGCCCAAAAGCACGTTGATAAGGAAACTGGAAGCCGGTAACCGGGACATTTATTCGGACTTTATACGATATTGTCACTATAAGGGAAAGAAGATTCCGTCAATAGAAAGGAGAAGAAAAGATGAATATAAATTGTTGTATATCTTAGAATAAAAATAATACTATTATCAAATTTAATTTGTAAAAAATGAAGGAAACTTCCAAAAATTATATCAGAAAACAACATAGACAAATGGAACGAAATGGTTTCTATTGAATTAATTGATCAAGCTAAAGAAAAAAGTAAGGTTTCCCTTACTTTTTTTCTTTAGTTACACCCTTAAAAGGTGTGCCATCCTGTTTGACATCTATAAATTGTCCAGTACTTTTGTCCCTTTTTACCCATTGGGCTGTTTTGGGATTAAAAACTTGTGAGCGATTTTTTACTGCCCCATTACGATGTCCATCACCAGACGGTGGATTTGTTGCCATGTTTTTCTTCTATTTAATTATCTCAAATTATGCAGTCGAGACAACCCTGCTTGACACCATCAAATTATTTCCGTATATATGAAACGAGATCTTCTCCAGTAAATGAATATAAATCTGAGAAAACTTTCATTTTTTCTTCAATTCCATAAGGCTTGATGTAAGGATAAAGAAGTAAATATTCACGTCGAGGAGTTACGGGTTTGGCTTCTTTTGTAACAGGCATAATCATGCATTTGCCTGTATGTCCGTCTACAACACCTAGTTCCCATGGCATCCAATTGCTTTTCCCTGCTTCTGAAGATTGAGCATAAATTAAAGATGTGCTATGCTTAAGTCTATTCTGTAACTTTTCAGCTGTACTTTTATCAGTTTCATCCCTTTTCATATCAGGATCAACCATGCAGTCAAGATAGACCTTAAAGCCCATTTTTGATAGAACGTAATATATACCTTTTACAACATTCAAATCAGAAATATTATACGAAAGAAATATATCAAACTGTTTATTAAGAGGTGCTTCTTGAACTCTCTCGCTATATGTACGTTGCTCATTAAGCGAGATGTTGTTTGTTATATTACGAAAATATGACTCACTAAAATATTCCATATTAAATTCTTCCTTCTTTTACTAGTCGCCAATAATATTTCCCTAATTCCGTTAATTGACATCCAGTACTATGCATTGCTGCAAAATACATAAACTCTTCGTCTATAGGTTTAACAAACCCTATACTTTGTAACTTTTGCAGTAATTTAAATTTTCTGACATTGTTTGCATTAGCATAAGGGAGGACATATTCATGATGTACTGATGGATTATTTGTGTCCTCAAAAGATGGGTCTAAATCCATATGTTCATTAGGATCTATAAATAGATTTGTAAGTTCACGAATAACCGATAGAGGTACTTGTGGTTCAACTTTACGCAGTGGTGCGAATTCTGTAACGTTTGTTTTAAATACAGGTCTTTGATCCCATGGTCCAAATGAACGATCGATATATGCATACACACCACCGATAGTAATATTACCACAGAAATCAGATGCACCACCATTAAGTCCAGCACACAGTAACTCGGTAAAAAGGCCATGACCACCAGCTTCCATAGCAACCTCATCGTCACGACAAGCTGTTAAAATGGAGACCCCCGTATTCAAAACACTACCAGCATCTTGAAGATTATATTTCCCCATATTCCCAGAATGACAGCAATCCAAGATTATAACTTTATTACGGACATGGGATTGATTGACGATATTCATTATCGTTGACATCTGTATACCTGTATAATATTGGCCTTTTATTGAAATATCTTGTGGCATAACTATCTCTGCCCCAGTGTTATTTGCATAACCGTGCCCAGAGAAATATAAAAGAGATGTTTCATTATCTCCTACAAAAAGTTGCTTAATAGCCTCCATTGCTTCTTGTGAAGTTTGGACATTAGGCATCATCTTAATGCCGAAATTCGGAGAATCATCTCCATTTCGTTCAATTGCGGCTCTGACATTATTAATATCTTCTATACATCCCGTCAGCTCATTTCCATCAGGATAATCATTGATCCCAATTAACAATGCTTTTTTCATGTAGCTAAAGAATTAAAGTGTTTGATAAATAGCATATTTACGAACCGCATCAGCAACAGATTTTGCATTCCAACCGACAATAACTGTTGCAGCTTCTTTTACTACAGAAGAAGTACGTTCTGCCCCCCATGGCTGAACTGCAATTATTGGTTTATTGTATTTTTTTGCCATTGTGATTTCTTTATTAATCCATTTGCTATAAGTAGCATATACACCAGCAAGAATTATAACACAGCTACACCCTTTAACTTTTGCTTCTATTGCATCTGATAATTGTTTATCTGTTCCATTTGTATGTATAGGATTATCTTTGGGAACAGAATGATTGTAAAAAGTAACTCCTTCTTGATGAAGAAAAGATTCTATCTTATCATAATCCTTTGAATACGACCATGAATGCGAAATAAATATTCTATACATAATAAAAATGTGAACTCTCTGGTCCATTAGCCAGGGTCTTAAATTCGAGTTCACGATGCAAATATATTTTTTTATTATGTAGAATCCAAATTATTCCGTGGAAAAAACACGCAAAACTAACGTTTGTTTCTTTTCTGTATGATAGTAAATAATGTTTTCCGTGATAAATTACTCAATAATCGGCTGTATACAATAAAAAAAGAGCTCCATGTTGAAGCTCTTAATATTATCGTCATCCTGACGTTGTTAAAAATTTTTCTCAATATCGTCCTTATACTTAAGAAACATATCTATTTTGTTCATAAGTTCATCTATTTGAGGAAAAACTTCCTTCTCGTAAGTTTTATAAAAGCTTATTGTGTTATGTAAATAGTCTCTACGTCGAACGCTAGTAGAACCATATTCGTCTTTTTCAAATAAACGTACTGCATCTCTTCTTAAAAAATCAGCATTAAGTAAGGATAAATCATGTGTAGCTACTATAAGTTGACAATTTTCGGCTATAGTTAAATACATCTTTAAAATAAAAGCAAGTGCTTTAGTATGTATACCATATTCTATTTCATCTATACAAGTAGTTTTTTCACCAATGATCACGTCATATAATACTACTAGTAATCTTATAATGTTTTTTGTGCCCAAAGATTCTAATTCAAAATCTAACCCACTTTTCCCTTCTTTTGTTGAATGGATAAACCGCAAATTTTTATGAGTAATAATTCCTGATGGATATTGCTCCATCATAGCCTTAATTACAATATCTGGTGCCCCGTTTGCTTTGAGTTGTGTTATATCTAAACTAGCCTCTTCTATAACATAATCACAAATATTTGTTCCTACATCATCTAATAATCGTAAAAGTAATTTCTTCAAAACTTTATCTTTTTCAGAATCTCCAGTTTGAAGTTTATCTGCTAAACTTTTATCCGACTTGTGAACCATACTTATGCGATTCTCGAAATAATTCAAATTTTTAGATAAAATAGAACTCTCTAAATTCAGCGATCCGAAAGTTGAAAGTACACTAGCATTAGCAAGGGTATTTACTTCCAAATCATGCTGGTCTAATTTAGACAAATCACATGCATTACCAAAATTTATTATAACTTTATCTAATTCTTTATCGTGATGTCTGTAAAATATACGAGAACTTCGTGATTGAATTAATTTAAGTTCTTCCTCTTCAATACATTCAGATGATATTTTTACATTATAATTGAAACAAACATCATCAATATAATATGTTAGTGAAAGCTCAGTAGGTTGTGTTCTAGAAAAATTATCCAATAGGAATGGTCTGTATTCTGGTTTATCAGATGGCTTTTGCGGCTTTGCAGTTGCTATCATTCGCAAATAATTTAGAGCTGAAAACATTTTAGATTTACCAGTTCCATTTAAACCTACACATAAAAGTAAACGTAATATACGCTTACCATTTATTTCTTTATACCAAACAGGCGGCAAATCTTTTGATTTATTGCCTTCTTTCTTTGAAGCTACAAATGATAACTCCGTTCTATCACGATAGCTTCTATAGTTTTTTACAGTGAATGATTCTATCATATAAGCCTCAATTTGGATACAAAAATATATTAGTGTGATTAAAATAACAAATTTTCTAATCTCTATGTTTTGCTTTCCGTGAAAAAAACTCGCATAATCATATTTGTAATCCAAGATAGTATCTTTATTTAAAATAGTTCATTTTGATTAATGCTTCATACAGATATAATTCCCAAATTGAATTTATTTTTGCAACCTACCAATCTTATTATGTATTCTCTATGAAGGAGAAGGCCGCCTTCGGCTCGAATGAACTGTATTCAGGCCATGCATTGCAGCTGAAAAGGATATACATTTCAGCCTTTATTCTGTTACTTGCTGCCATATCTTATCTGATTATTCGGGTTGATAAATGACAAAGCCCGATTCCGCTGGTGACAGAACCGGGTCTGTCGTATTCGGTTTCATGTTCTAATTCTGGTTATATGAAAGCAGGAAATCGGCCATTGCTCCGTTCTGTGGAATCATGGCAGGAAAATCAGTCTTTCCAGGCTTGTAGATTTCTGTCGCTACATTGTAGACATCCCACGCTGTAATGCGTGGCTGTTCAAGTGAGAGTTTGAGCAGTTCTTCCGTAAACACGGAAATCTGTCCCTGGTTAAGTGGATAGGTGTCCACCTGTGATGCCAGTCTTTTGTCTGCACTGTCATGGGATACACGCAGAGCCGTCAGCATACCGATGATCATGTACAATTCACCGAGTGTCAACACCTTTTCCTTGAGCCTTTGGATTCGGCTTCTGTCCGCATCCATGTCACGCTCAAAATTCCGCATCCAGTCATCCACCTTTCCGAACAGTTCCTCGGTAGTCACCTTGTCCTTGCCGTAGTTGGCAACGCTTCGTTCGGGTGAAAGGATACACTGGTTGTGGCAGATACGTACGCAGGGACCTATTGCCGCCTGGATACCGTCCTGATGGTAGGCTACCACGAGTGTGGTTGTCAGTTCATCGGTATCTCCGTTCAGAATACGGATGGTGGTGAATATTCTGCGCAGTACATGTGCCTCTACCGCCTTCTCTCCATAGGTCTGTTCCACCTGCGGCAGGATGACCACTCCGGGCTGTGTCCGGTTCTTGTTCTGGGCGGCGAAGATTTCCTCCACCTCATAGTTAAGGTTGTGACGGCGGCAGATGTCCGTCATGCGCTGGATGACCTGGTAGTGGTAGATACCCCTGACCGGATTGCCGTAGATGTCGTTCTCCTTGTAGGTACGCTGTAGTGTTTCAAGGTCCATTACTTCGATTCCGTTGTTCTGGAAATCAAACTGTCTCTGATTGTTCAATGTTGCTAAAGCTTCCATAATTATATTTTTTAAATGGTTGGTAATTATTTGTCCAATAGGTTGATGATACGGACTGCCTCTTTGAAGCGTCCGATATTTTCCGGAAGAGGATTCCTGTATTCCTCTTCCTTCATGCGTCTTATAGAAGGTATTCCCGTTAAGGGCAGAGCCTGGTTGACTTTCCATCCGTCGGTGAATGCCTTCGGCTGGAGACTGTCATGACAGATCACTTCCCCGACACATCCGTGGACGAGCATGTTGCATACGGTCATCATGCAGCAGGTCCGGCTGATGTCTTCTCCGACCAAATAGGTTCCCGGATTGTGCGCATGGTATGCCAGCAGGAGTCTTCCGCTGCCGCATGTAGGGTCTCCCATCTTCTGTCCGGTCTCTTTTTTACCTGCCGCGCACATGACCATGAGTTCACAGATATGTGACGGCGTGAAGAACTGTCCGTTTGCCTGCTGTCCCGGTTTTGAGCAGTAAGCCATGTGGAGTTCACCGAAAGCGTCGAACCAGCCCGACCTGCCGATTTGTTTCTGCATGATACGTGTCCATTCGGCTGTCATTTCCATGAACGAGGTGTTCTGCTGACGCTTGTATTTCCAGTTGCTTATTGGCGGTGCTCCCGGAGAGAAGCCATGGATGATGAAACGCAGCAGGTCGTTGAATACGGTCTGTATTTCATAGCCGCATGAGGAGGTAAAGCCTGTGATGAGCCTGTCGAGCGGCCTGACTTCGTTGGAGATTTCATATCGTGCCATATTCCTTTATTTTATAAATGGTTATAGACTGTCGTTGATTCTGTATACTGTTACGGTATGGTTTTCATTGTCCGTGTGGATTCTGACCGGACCGTATCCCATGAATTTCATGCGGATTTGTCCGTGCTGTCCCATACCGTTCCACTGCTCACGTGATATTTCCTTAATATCCATGCGGTATCCCCAAAGTACAAGAGAGTCAGGCAGGATTCCCTTGTAGAGTCTGCCTTTCAGGATTGCGGCCAGCTCGTCCAGCTCGCTCCGGCTGTACAGCGTAAATGAATCGCTGCGGAAGGTGTATTCGCCTGTCCTTTCCCTGTCCCGGTGTTTCATGATATGATAGCGGCACCAGTTACGGGTGGTGTAACCGTCATACAACGGATTCGGTTCTCTGTATTCCCATTTCCTGACCGGAGCATCGAACCTTAGACTGCCCGTACTGCTGCGCTTCCCGAATCCCCATGTCCTGAATATGCGGATTTCAGTACCTGCGGGTTTCATGTTCCGGATATTGACCTGCGTCCAGGGACTTCCGGTGGTATCATAGGCGGCTTTTCCCATGTCATCGAAACAGAATACCGTTTCCGGTATCAGGCATATATCCGCATATTTTCCTGTTATCCGTTCTATATGAGCTTTTCCGAAATAGTCACCCGAACGTGAGACAAATTCCACGCAGTCTCCTTCTGTCGGGCACATCTGTCTGCTTCGGACATTCTCCATCAGTTCCAGCATACGGTTCACTTTCCGTACTTCCTCTTCTGTAATGGGATATCCGAAGTCACCGTTTGCCAGTTCAAGACTGTCAAGGTCATATCGTATCTTTGTATTCATCCTGTTCTCCTCCTGTTTTGTGTATAGCGTTCAACCTGTCGGGTGATCATATCACAGAATTTCTGGCCGTTTTCTTCCTCACCCCTGAAATAGGCGGCCATCATCAGCAGGTTCTTGTTGTAATAATGCACCCATTTGTCATGGAAATGTGCGCCGGGAACCTGTCCGAATGTTTCTTGAAACAATTCCAGGGTCAGATCCTCGTCCTGTCTCCTGTTGTATTCCCATATTGCCAGAAGCAGCATGTCATTGTAATTCAGCCTCATATTGCGTTGGTATTTGAAATGGCCATTGTGATGTTGCAGCAACCGATTTTCCGGACATTCTCCTTCAGCTTTCCGTTGTTTACCAGTCTGTCGTATGCCTCATGCACAAACCTGTATGCAGGCGAATCATATCCGATACCGTGGAGATGTGATGTCGTCGCCACATTTATCCGTGATGCCATCATGGAAAGTATGTCCTCTTTCCCTGCCCGGCGGTTGCTGAAGGCATCCAGTATATTCCGGTGGATGCAGGTTCCGTATCTGGCACGGTAATATTCCATTTCTTCTTCATCGGTGAAGGAATACACCTCTTCAGCTATCGTATCCTTTACAAGACGAAACGTACGGCCTCCTTTTTTCAGTATGGCTGTAATCTGTGGGATATGCAGTGTTTCACAGTAGCCGCTTATTTCCATCGGATGCACGTACAGGCGTGTCTTTCCTTTTATAAGATACATGGCCTGTGATGTACAGCCGGTTCTGTCCGTGTCGAATCCCTCTCCATGAAATTTCTCTTTTATTTCTTTGTAGAATGCGTCCGTTTTCTCATGGGAAAGACCTTTTCCCCATTCATATCCGCTTTCCAGACTGAAAAGCAGATGGAAGAGGGTTGTCCGCCCGGTCTTGCTTTCCCAGTAGCCGTAAAGGTCGGCCGTGCCGGATTTCGGTCCGAACCTGTATCCGTCCGGAGTATAGCTTTCCATCACTTCCAGGAGTGAGTTCATGAAATTTTCCGATTCTTCCGATTTCCACCATTCTGACGTATCGTCATCCATGGCATAAGCCGGTATATGGTTCATAACCTGTAGGTATTCCGGAGTCTCTTTCAGAATGTCTAGCATCCTTGTGACGGCTTCCTTCCTTTGTCTGATGGAGAACAGTTCCGTTCCGATATCCGCGTGAAGCCTGTTCTGTGTCTTCTGGTCTGTAATCATGACTTCTGATATTTATTGTTATACATTGTCTGCCTGTAAAGTACAGGCATTCTTATTTCTTGTTGTCCCTGTTGTCTGTTTGCCCGCATCCCTGCAAGGCTTGGCGGAAAAAAATACCGGAGCGAAGCGAGGATGATTTTTTTCCAGACAACCAGCCCGGCAGGGCCGCCTTGCGGGAGTTGCGTGGCAAACAGCTATTTTTGCAGCAAGAAATGAGGATGCTGTCATCATGTCTCCGCCATAAAAAAAGGGAACCCCATATTGCATGAGGCTCCCCAATACAGACTGTCGCATATATGTCAGGTATGTATGCTCCATCCGTGGAAACGTTCCATGATGACGGCAAAGGACTCGTCTGGATTTCCATGATACAGCAATCCTCCGACAATGCCTGTATTCCCGTCCGGATAACGTTCGCAGAATCCGAACGAATACGGCGCATGGTCGTAATAAAGTTCGATTTCGCATGGACGGTTCTCGTTCTTCTCCCATTGTTTGAGACGTTCAAGACAGTTTTCCAGGGTCTTGTCATTGATGGATTTTGCATACTGTACGACCTTGTCGTAATACTCTTGTGAACAGCAGATTTTCATATCGTTTGAAATTATTGGTTGGTAAATGTTTTTTCAGTCAATCCAGAAAGTACCGCAATGAGGGCATCTGCATCCGGCAGGATATTCATTCGAATATCGCACGTCACGGTGGCGTTTGTAGTTCATGTCACCGAAGGTGCATTTCCCGTCTCGGAATGTCTGCTCATAAGCGGCTTCCTGTTTCTTGTATTCAGCCATCCGGCTTTTTCGGACAGATCCGGTAAAAGGTATCATGCCCGTTTCCCATTTTGTGGAATCACACCAGTCATTGGTCATGCCGCAGACTTCATTGGCATAGGAATAGTGTACCTGTGAATCGACAAACAGGTTCTCCCTTCGGAAAGGGAAAGTGATGTCCAGCGGAATCCGTACATGATGTCCGGAACCGTTCCGGCTGTCGGCAATGGCTACCACTACATTCCCGTGGAAACGGATGCTTTTGAAATCGTTCTCAGGGTCTTTGCTGATGAGCCTGTCAAACATGGCGTTGAAGTAGATGCGCAGTTCTCCGCCGTATGTGGCATTCTCTACCAGTTCTTCAATCTTCTCGTCAAACTGCCCCTTTTTCAGATGCAGTGCGCGACGTACCTTATGGCAGGCCATGGCGACTGATTCTCCCCGCAGTGAACAACCGGTCAGATATCCGCTGATTTCCACTCCAAGCGAATAGAAGAAATTAGTGACGGACGAGTTGCGTATCAGGTCCTTTACCGGGTCGGAATCGTTCCGGTCGTAGATAAGTTCCCTGATTTCATCTTCATGCTCTTCAAACTCTCCGGCTAAATTGTCCGCTTCCATGTTCTTTCTTGTCTCCTCCAGATAGTCGTGCATGTTTGAGCTTTCCTGTTCCTCATACCATTCGTATGCCTTTTCATAGAGTTTTTCCATATTGTTGGAACGGATGCATTCCTCCTGGATGTCTTCATGCTCATCAAGGTCATCCCGGTAGTCCACGTAGTAGAGGCTTACATACTGTGGAATATAGTTTGTAAGTTGTAATGTCTGGTTCATGATTCCTGATTTTAAGAGTTATACAAACGAAAAAGCCCTGCTTGTCGTGCAGGGCCTGATTCTTGTGGAACTGAAACCTTTGGAATGTCTGTTTGTATGGTATCTCCATGTCTCAAGCAAATAATCCTTGGTTCCTTTGATACTTCCGTGTACCATACATCCTTTTTCATCATACAGGTAGCAGGTGTTAAGGAGAACCGGTATGCCGTCATGCACCTTGTACATGTGCAGTTCAATATCATTCTTTATGGCGGCAGACTTTTCCTTTTCCACTTTTCTGTGTATGGCTTTTCTGACCTCGCCGATATGAGGAGAGGTATAGCCGATTATTTCCGAATGGAATGCAAACTGATATTTTTCCATAACACTTTGTCCGTATTAAAATTCTGATATAAGTTCATCTTCATATACCTCCAGTTCAAGACCGCTCTCGACAATCCTGACCAGCCAGCGGCATTCCAGTCTTTCCATCAGTTCGACGGCACGGTATCCCTTATAGGGACGTTTCAGAAATACAATGTCTCCGGTTTTCATATTTGTTCCTCCTTTTTATTGTGCGTAGATTGTTTCTATCAGTTCTGCATCCGTAAGATAGCGCAGTTCCTGTGTGGAGCAGAACAGGCAGATGCCATCCAGCAGTTCATTTGCCGCAGCATCCAGGTTCCGTACTCCTTCGATTAAAGATTCTTCCAGTTCCTTGCTCGAAACAAGATATATTCCGTGATTGTCTTGAACAGTTCTCAAAGGGAAACGTCTTTCCTGATAGATGATGTCCTTTATCATGTCATCCTGTGGTGGCAGTTTGGCGCTGATTGTCTTGAACTGTTCGGGGACGAGTTCCTTCAACCGATCAGGATTGAAGCGGAACATTCTGAATCCCTGATATTCAAATCCGGCAGGCTCCGCTATTCTGTTACTGGTCAGGAAATCATGTACATGTCTGTTGCAGTCCCGGTTGTCCACATAGGCATGGAACGGGGGAAGGGAATTGAGGTTGACGGTGATGTCCGTGTAGGATTTCCAGCATTCCGGATTCTCCTTAGACCGGGATTCAAGTCCTACATACAGATTGTCATTGTCGATATAACTGTTCAGGACGAGTCTGACCTCAATGCGTTCAGCCGGATCTGTGGCTGTTTTCCAGTATAGAGTGTTCGATTTGTTCATACTTGTATTGTTTTTATGAGGGAATACGGCAGTCATTCTACCGCATTCCCCCAAATGTTATGATTTGATATTTATTTGTTTCTATGCAGACTCCTTTTTCACGGTCCTCAATCTTTTTAGGAGATATAGGAAATATCCACGGTCATAAATCCGGAAAAGAAATTCCTCTGATGTCTCCTTGATATGTCCGATGAAAGTTGCGGATTCCCTGCCGGGAGGATATTGAAAGAAATGTCCGTCGGAAACAAGGGTGAGCTTCTTTCCGGATACATGGTCTATCAGTTCGTCCGGAGTTTCGTACTGTCCTTTTCCTTTATAGAACTGATAATGGTTCCGGCGAAGACTTTTCAGGGTATTCGCCATGTCCGTCCTTGCTTGTCTGGAATCTGATTGGATGACAAGGTTACAGATGAATACGGGCTGTTTTCCGTCCAGTGAAAAATAATAGGGAATGAGTCTGGTTCCGCTGATTGTTTTGCTTGTTTCCTCTTTTGAGATTACGGCTTTCCGGTTGATGATTTCCATGTGACGGTCTATCTGACTGTCCAGTTCGGATTGCGGAGTAAGTACGGAGCGCAGACCCTTGAAATATCTTCCTTGACGGGTAAAGCAGAAAGAGTACATATTTCCGTAATACGGTTCTCCCACAAAGAACGAGTTTTGTCTCATGCGCAAGGGTGGCAGTACATCCAGCAAGTCATAGTAGTCTTCTTCGGTAATTTCCTTGAACGGTTCGGACAGGGACTGATTGTATAGCCGCAGCTTCTTGTCTATATCAGAAGGTGTTACGGCTTTCAGATAGGGATTGTTTTCCCGTATGTGCAGTTCTTCGATTGTTTCCCCACCATAGTCATTGTGGAATCCGTCACTCATACTTGTCAGGCATGTTCCGTCGAAGTAGCGGGAATCGATTACATATTTCAATCGGTCTTTCATGTCTTATAGGTTTTGAAGGTTCAACACTCTTTTGACTGCATATACGGCATTCTGTGTAAGTTGCCGTTGCCATGCCTGGTATCTCGGCGACCATTTGAAACCGTATGATTTCAGTTCCTTGCGCCTCTGGTCATCCGGAATATTGTCAAACTGGATTTGCAGACGGTCTGCCTCATAGTTCCATACCAGCGTTCCGCCTTCAAATTTCAGTTCACGGTTTTCCCGTTCTCTGATTTCCTGAAGTTTCAGTCTGGCCTGGCGTGCCATTTCCGGCAGTTGGAAGAAACGGTTCCGCGGAGTGATAACCGGTTTCTTGCATTGCGCATTGAAGTCTGTAATGAAATCTACCGCTTTCTGTACGATTTCCACTTCCCCTTTTCCTGCATAGGTGCTTACCTTATTAAGGATACTGCTGACAAACAAGGTACGGCTGTATCCTCTTGCTTTACCGGTATCAATATCATGAATGGTCTGTGCGCTGCTTGCAATGTCACGCTTCAGGCGGTTCCATGCCTCTTCCTGCTTCTGTTCTTCCGGTTTGGCAGCCTCTTTCATCCTTTCCATGGCAGCCTTGAAGCGGTTACGCCAGTCATGAAATTCATCAAATCTGTTCTGGTATGCATCCAAGGCCTTGTTGTTGCGCTGGCAGTTGAATTTGGCAGGGCCTGTCACCATCGGACTGGCACATCGTGAGAGACTGCCCAGCAAGGCAGAGAATTTGCTATGGTATGCACTGACATACTCGTTCTGCTTTTCTTCCGGAATCTGTTTCAGATCCTCTACAAGTTGTTTTTCATATTGCATGATGTCTGTTTCCGCCCTTGCTTCAGGTTCGAAGGAACTCCATCTGTATGCGTTGTATGCAGCATCAAGCAGGTCTTCCAGATAGCCGGGATACAGGAATTCCACAGCTTCCCATTTTTCAAATTCAGACGGATGAAGTTCTGTTTCTCCGTCTGCCGCTTCGATGGTGTGTACATAGGAGCCCATTCCCGTACAGCGTTTACGGAAATGAAAAAGGACGGCTTCGTCATCCGTCCCTTGTTCTCTGATTTTCTTCACTCGGTAAGCATTCTTTCTTGTCAACGTGATAACCGTCTGTTTTCCGGTCTTGTCCTTCATGAGGTCTGCTACTGTACCTTCGCATACCTTCTTTCCAACTTCTTCAGTCATATTCTTTTATTTAAATTAGACATGACCGGCTCCGTGGAGCCAGTATTTCAATTTCTTACTGGCCCGGCTGTTCTTTGCCAATGACCGGTGCAAGGCTTGGCGGAAGAAAATACCGGAGCGTAGCGAGGATGATTTTTTTCCAGCCAACCAGCCCGACAGGGCCGCCTTGCACAGTCAGTGGCAAAGGGCGATATTTGCTGTAAGAAATGAAATAATGGTATGCACTAATATTTTATAATCAGTAAACTATTCTTAAACGTTTTAACACAAAGTTTATGGATATGATATGAATGATGAGGAAGGAATAAAATAGAGTTAAATTATTAAAGTAAACTATGTGATACTGTTATAGTTCATTCTAACATAAAAATTAGTGTTTTCTAAAGATGCATATAATATTATTATTAACTCTATATAATCTTGATATTTATCACATAATATTAAAAAATCCAATGGCTATATCCCGAAAAACTAGTAGAACTGAACTCAGAGAATATAAAATTTTCAAATATTAATAGATAGTTCTTTGGTTGAAAGTCTTATAGGTTATATTGTCTATTTATAGAAAAGACCAAGGAAAAAAGAAAATCCAAATTTATGTTTTCGCTTTTTGGTTTGAAAAGTATTGCTACTCTTCAATTTATGTGGAGGTTCATTAGGGAAATTATCGTTGTCTGTTGAACAATTGATTTCATCAAACTCGTAAGTCATATCAAAATATAGTTTAGGATTATATCCATCTAAATAATTATATGGTATATTTTTCAATAGTTTGTATTTACATATAAAATTCTTTTCACGCCATTTTTTGCCAAAGGGAGAAATAACATTGAAGAAAAGAATATAAAGTTCAGGATTTGAGAGCTGTGCTCTATAAGTTTTTATCAATTCTTCTTTCTCTTTATCCGTGAATTCATTTTCACTATCAACCAAATTAATGGCATTATACATATTTCTGAAATAGGCACTTAAGATAGTGTGATTAGCTTGGCACAAACGTTTTTCTGGGTTGTTTTTTGAAAGTTCCAGCAATTCTTTTATGATAGTTTTTCTACAATCATAACATTGTATTTTCTCTTCAAAGAAATCACTCCAAGAGTCTGATAGCCCATAATAGAATACTAAATAGGAAATACAAGCAATATCGTGTGCATTTAAATTTAAATCGTTCTTTTTATTAATTTCATATAATGCCTGCAACAGGCGGTTTATCTGTATTTTATATGATACAAAACCACGTTTTCCTTTTTCTATTTTGTCTTTTCTCTCAGGCTTTGGTATTTCTATCTGATCAAGATTCTTATAATGATAATCTATCATTTGAAAAAAAGTCGTTTTAACATTATTCTTTCTGTTTTCACATGTTTGCTGTAAAATAGAATATGATACAATAAGAATGCTAAGAAAGGTAAACAATGTACCAATAAAACCACCAACAAAATCTCCAAATTCCGAGGCTAACTTGGAATCAATATCAAAACTAAATGAAAAATATGTGTCATCGAAAACAATGCAACAGAAAACTACGGCAAATAAAATCCCGCTAACAATAATTGCGGATTTCATTATTGTTAGCCAATTTCGCATACTATTAAATTTTTTTCTATAGTTTGTGATAGAACGTTTCAATTGTTTGTACATTAAATAATAGTTTGATATGATTATCTATTAGATTTATTTAGGTGATATTATCGTTATGACATTTAGTTCATCAGTTTTTCTATTTAGATCATTTTCAAGACCAACCGGATTATTAATGAAAGAGTCTGGATCATAAACAAAACAAATTAAAGTATCACAATCGGGATGGGATTTATATCTATCTATATCAATAATTAATTGTTCTCCCACCTCTCTATCTCTTAATTTAGTTCGTGTTTTTTTTACTTCAATAATGATTTTTTCTTGTTTAAGGAGAAAGTCTACTCTAGAAGCACTACCAGCATAACTTGGAGTCCATTCTTCCGGTCTTATATCATCAAAATGTAATTTTAAGAAAGTATGTAGTATATCTTGAACATCATATTCGTCATTGATATCGATAGATGTACGCTTGTCGTGTCTTTTTTTCATTTGTAGTATAGCTCTGTGAAAATTCAAACAAATCTTTATTACAATATCAATAGGAGTTAAAGTATTTTTTTCTTCGAAATCGTCGGATATTTCAATTTCTTTAATCATTGCATTCATCATAGTATCACAGTGATCTAAACTTTTAAGTTCATCTGTGGTCGGTTTATAGGTATGGTTATTAACTATAGGTACAAGACATGATCCAGGATAGAATGATAATGCATCAAACTCTTTATAGAAGTTGGAATTTATGCCAAAGATATTTTTTATAACAACTTTAGTCTCATTATACCATATTTTAAATTCTTTACTTGAAATATTAAAATCTTTGACTTGCTCTATAGCATCTTTTTGAGTAGAAATTAATTTTATAGCATTTATTTTATCCATAATAATTAAAAGTTTAAATTTATCTATTTAATAGGAGATATTTAATGTATTCACGCAAGAACAATAATTCCTGGTATTGAATTATCTAATATAAATTTACGAATATCTGGCTGTATAAAATCTAATAATTCTCTTGTAATAACAATTTTAATTGAAAGCTTAACTTCTCCCATTAAAACTGAGAGTAATTTATCTTCACATTGATAAAAAATTCCAAGAAGGACTATTTGATATGGAGACAAACCTAACATCTTTGTTCCTCTTCCAGCGGAAGTTTCAGCTTTAAGAAAAGCATCTAGCTGATTTTCTTTGACTTCAAACTGATTCAATAATAGAGATGTATTGCTACATAATCTTACAAGGTCGGAAGGAAGGTCTATTTTGTTAAAATGATTCTTAAATACATTAAGAATTTTATTAAGGGCCTTTGTTTCCTTATTGTTTTTGTCTAATTGTGGTAATTTTGACAAGTTTAAAATATCTGCAATTGCGCATTCTGCTTGTTCAAGGACAGCTCTGATTTGATATGCAACTCTTTGTTTTCCCCAATTGATTTCATCAGACTTATACGTCAGGTCATGAACTGCAATAGTCCAAGCATGGAACAAAAAAGTTTTAATTTGTATTTCAAATACAATTTTTTTTATTTGTTCATTTGGTACAGTTACATCATCCTTAATTGTTACATACAGCCTTAAATCATCAAATTCAAATGAACTTGATTGTTTATGCGTGAAATCATTTGAATTTGGCCTTTTGCATTTAATGTCACAGAATTTATTTACTAAATCCTTTGCTTTATCAATCTGTGTGGAATTCTCCACAACGATAGTACATGCAAAGAAATCATCAAGGCTAGTAGATGAGGAAGAAATGCCTCCTCTTTCAAGTTTTAGAGCAAAACTTTCCAGACTTTTTATTCTACTAATATAATGCCATTTTTCATATTTATTACTTATTATATGAGTATCCACAAAAGATTTTAAATCTTGCGCTAAAGTTACATTGTTTTGATAAATACTATCAATACTACTTGATACTCTCATTTTAAGAATAATTTACTAATTATATTGTAGCGTGTTTCTCTTTGAGATAAGTCTGTATTTGCTCCAGTTGATGCTTGATTATAATCTGCAATTTCTTTGTCGTTTGTTACTCCTGATTTTATTTTATTAAAGAATTCAAGACATTTTTCAGCAGAAATTTCTGGATTATTTAGAGATTTTTTATCTGATAGTGCAATAACAGCCCAAAGTATATAGAAAGCCTTATTTTCTGTAAAAAATTTTGATATGCAATTATTAGCTCGTTCCATATCTTTAATATACTGTTTTATGAAACCTACCTTTCCTTTTAAACCTTCAATGTCTACTTCTGATTCATCAGTATCCTCTTCTGTGACATTATCATACTTGGCATATATTTCATCTAAATAGTCTTGGTTAAAACCTGCAATTCTATTTTCAAGTATAATAATCAATAGTTCTGATACGAACTGTACGTCCTTCATTCTTCTAGCTTTTGCAGGTGTACTTATTTTATATTCTGTCCAGAATGAATCCAATAAATCATCTTCCACATATTGAATAAACCAGCCCGAGTATTTTGCATGTCTTAGCTCTTGTTCATTCAGATTCTTTGAATTTCTATTTAAACGGTCAAATATATTATTAAGGCTCTCACCGTGTACGTTATCAATATAATCAACTACTAATTTATAGTCGAAAAATAACTTTTTTTCTTCCGGTCGTAGATCAGAAAACTTCTTTCCATTGAATTTAGTATCGCCAAAATTTTTGTCGAGGCTTATTTCATTATCCATAAACATGAATATAGTCTCCAAACGCTGTTTCCCATCAACGACATTATATACTGTTCTACCATTTTCATCTGTATCTCTATGCAAGAATATAGTAGGAGCTGGATAGTTTTTAAAAATGGTATCCAGAAATAACTTTCTATCTTTGGGATTCCATACGCTTCTTCTTTGATATGATGGTGAAATATTTAGTTGGCCAAAGCGTCTAAGATCTAAGAACCAAGTCAAATGTTGTACAGTTGGATTTCTTTCCATGATTAATAATTTTATATTATGTTAGTAAATAAAAAATGTTATTTTTTATGTGGACCTAAGAATCTATCTCCATTTAAATGAATCATGTGTTCTGGCATATCTGCTATCCAGACTTCAGTCTCCCAAGCTAATTTATCAGAAAATTTCTTGAATGTGGAAAAATCAAGAAATGCTGTAACAAATATTTTTCCAGACGTAACATTTTTAGTCATATTCTCAATTTCCAAAATTCTTTTCGGTTCCATAGGTCCAACAGAAGTAACAGCCTCTATAAAATATAACCAATTTTTATCTTCTCTATATAATACAACATCAGGCATTTTATCATGTAATGTTATATCAAAGCCCAATGATGATAAAATATCACTATTATTGACTAAATCTTTTTCTATTGTATCACCTACATATAAACATGTGGAATTGTGCGCAAATCTAGGTGCAAATTCTTCAATGATGGCCTTTTGAAGTTTATTATGGTTTCCAGGACTGAATGTAAAATCTATGTCGTTTATTTTTACAGGCATTTTTTGGATCTGCTTTTTAGAGGCATAGATGCTAGATAAACTTTCATGCTCACTAATAAATTTCTTTAATTCTAAGTTATCATCAGAAATAGTACTATTATCTTCCAAAGAGCGAATAACCTTTAAAAACTCTGAAGTCAAACGATAACGATAGTTGGGACTATTAGTAGCTTGGCCGTTATCTTCAATAAGGGCAGCAGTTCGAAAATGATGCATTGCTTGTTTTCTTATTGTTTCTCTGGAATTCTCAGCATATGTTTTGCTGTAATTCTCAGATGTAAATACTATAATATCATGGATTCTTGTCCATTCATTTGTTGCTTCATGCCAAGATGTTTCTTGCTTTAATCTAGCTAAAGCCAACAAAGTATAACAACAAAGCGGACTTTGCTGGCTATTTGGCATCTTAATCTTGGCTAATAATTTTTTTACAATATCTAGTTTATCCATTTATTTAAAATTTCATTACAATTTATGACTGATAATTCTTTATGCATCAATTCCTTACCCATTTTTTCTATTACATCTTTATCAGGAAAAGGAATTTGATTTATCTCGGTAGAGTTAACTTGTGTAGATCCATTTAAGATTCTGTAATAGCTATCATACAGGCTGGAATTCAATAATACATAAAGCCCATATGTGATACAAGGTGAATCACATTTTATAAAATTAATCTTGTTTTGTGTACTTATATATGAGAATTGTTGATATTCTTGCTTTAAAAATATGCCACATTGTAATCTTCGTTCTTCTTCTTTAGAAGTAAAGCGTTTAACTAATAGGAAATCACTGTTTTCCTGTAGAAATCCCTTTTTATCTGTTTTTATGACTTCACCTTCTTTTCCTAATGGCCATATAACTCGTCCATTTTTGATATGTTGAGAATATAAAAGTGGATATGCTCCTTCTTCTAACTCATTTCGAAGTACTTCCCTTGTTCTAAAATCTACGATTATTCCTGTTTGCATCTTTAGATTAAGATCAGGTAAAGTCTTATTGAAACGATTAATTAAATTCAAAGTTTTTTCTTCAGTTTCATTCGTTATAAGATAAACGAACTGATTTTGAGCTACTACAGTATCGTATGAAGCTCTAAAGTTTACTTTATCTCTCAAGTCAGAAGTTGATGAAGAAGAAATATTGATATATTCTGGTTTTTTATTTGATTTCTTTATTTTGATTATTAAGGTTTCTTGCAGGACTGACTCTCCATCAAAAACTTTGTTTCTACTTTCAAATAAATGCATATCTGTAATGACACAATATTGAAATAAGTACTGTCTAAACTTTTTGAAATAAGCGCCAGATGTCCATGAACGTGGTACAATATACACAAGTTCATGTTCTTGTTTAAGGTTATGAATACCCATTGCCCAAAATAGAAAATACAAGTTAGGAGAACCATAGCATACACTAGGCATGGCTTTTGCCTCCTCTGCATCTTTGGCTATTTTAAGATATGGAGGATTCCCTATAATATAGTCGAACTCATGCTTTTCTTCTGGAAATAATGATCTGCTTTCGAATGATTGTGATGTAATATAGTTTTTGTGAATAATAGTATAATCAATACCATATTTAGAACTTAATATTTCTAAGTTAAGTTCTAGAAGTGGTAGTACAAGTTTATCTGTTTCATAACAGGTAAGATGAATTTTACCATTGTATCCTTCACTAATTAATCTGTCAATAACTGCTGTTGACAAAATACCTGTGCCAGCACCTGCATCCAATATGCTGATATTGGGTTTAGAAAGATCAAAATTAAAAAGTGAAGCCATAAAAATAGCGGTAGTTTCGTTAGTAAAAAACTGCCCATATTTTTTTCGTTCCTGTTTAGGAACGGATGACATAAAACTATCGGTATTTAGAACTATTTCTTTTAACATTTCAATTTCTCTTTATATCCTCAACAATTAAATCTTTCATTTCAACAGATAATAATTGTGATATTTTATAAAGTGTTTCCAAATTTGGTTGTTGTCGATTACAGCAATATGCATTGGTAGTACTGAAACTTTTCCCAAGTTGCTCTGCAAGCCATTTCTGAGAAAATCCTTTTTCAACTAATACTATTTTAATACGATTTAATTTCATTGATATATTATTTGCTCCAAATATAGCAATAAATACGATATTTATCGTATTTTATTTGATGTATTTTAATCTGAACAAAATAACAAAATGACATTAACGTCAAAAAAAATAAGTAAATTACAGATTTGTAATCTTTTTATAAATACTAACATTTCGCGAATGATCTAATAAAATTCTTTATAACATTATTAGTAGGCACTGATGACTTACCATAATTTTAAGTTCTGACACTCATCGTAAAATTTAATTACATATTAATTCCTTTTCTAGGTTTACGTTTCATCCCATGAAGTATTTGTGCGGATTGTTCCTGATAGGATAGAGGTTGGCTTTGTTTTTTGCCTGCCTCTATCCATTTAAGGAGCTCATCCTCATAGAAATATAATTTCTTACCACGTTTATAGGCTGGGATGAGACCTGTAC
>ENA-OVGI01000322-OVGI01000322.1-human-gut-metagenome-genome-assembly--contig:-NODE-322-length-40580-cov-7.774386_pt1 | contig 40580 bp, 65 predicted proteins | sample MGYA00237771_ERZ505421 | MGnify/ENA primary metagenome ERZ505421 (study PRJEB26158, sample SAMN06016378) | human gut metagenome | biome: human gut; feature: ankylosing spondylitis patient; material... | reverse complement strand
TGTGCTCACAGAGCTGGCAAAGGATAGCGACTATATTGTCCGCAGGAATGCGGCAGGGAACCCCAACACACCCGTCGATGTGCTCACAGAACTGGCAAAGGATAGCGACTGTGATGTCCGCATGAATGCGGCAGGGAATCCCAGTACTCCCGTCGATGTGCTCATGGAGCTGGCAAAGGATAGCGACTGTGATGTCCGCAGGAATGCGGCAGGGAATCCCAGTACTCCCGCCGATGTGCTCACAGAGCTGGCAAAGGATAGCGACTATATTGTCCGCATGAATGCGGCGAGGAATCCCAGTACTCCCGTCGATGTGCTCACAGAGCTGGCAAAGGATAGCGACTATATTGTCCGCAGGAATGCGGCAAGAAACCCAAACATGCCCGGTTACGAAGCGGAAGAACTTCAATTTATGGTAAAAGATACCTATGTGTCAGTACAAGGTACTACTCATATCTGGTATAAACACAACTATCCCAATGTTGCTCCATTTTATACATGTGGCTGTTTTTATGGATCACGAGAGCAATTGTTAATGAGAATTTACACTACTGATAATCAAGGTAGAGCGGCTGGGCGAATGAGAATATTGAATGCTCTCGACGAGAAGTTCAAAGAAGTTTTTAACCGATAAAAAATAAAAGCGATGTTTTACGAAATCAAATTGAAAGTAGAAAAAGAGAACGGCAAAGGAGAGATGAAAGAAGTAATCGAACGCTTCATTACCGATGTAGAACTGTTCGCCGAGGCCGAAGCCAAAGGACTTGAACAGTACAACGGAAATTGCGATGTATTCTCTATCACCCGCTCGAATGTCGTCGAGATAGTCAACGAGAAGGAAGAAGACAAGCCTTTCTACAAAGCCACGTTGATAGACATATTCATCGATGACAACGGCAATGAAAAGGAAACGAAGTACTACAACCTCGTTTGCGCCAAAGACATCACCGAAGCCAACCGCCTCATGCAAGAACACATGAGACAAGGCCTTAACGATATGCGGTTGGACGGAATTGTGAAAACAAAAATCATAGACCTGATATAGGAGCATAATGTGAGACATTCCCCGCAAGCCGATCCGGGTACGTGGTCGAGCACCATACGGAGAAAGGAACTGCGGGGAGAAATAAGCCATAAGTGTTTTAGGTGGTATCGGCAGTGTCGGAATTGGTATACGATAAAGTGTAGCTCTTATAGATAGGTTGGCAATGGCACAGCTTGTAGAGGCGTAGCCGTAAAATAAAAATTACCGCTTGACAATTCTCCTCCGAGTTTAGGCATACGAAAGTATCGCACGGTGAGCGCAACCTCACAAATTAAAACTACTAAGTGAAAGTCTTAGAAAAACTCCTATCATGCGGGTTCGAGTCCCGCCTGCCGAACAAAAAGAGAAAGATATGCAATTAAAAGTCTTTACAGCATTCAGCGGATATGACAGCCAGTGCATGGCACTCGACCGGCTCGGAATCGGTTACGATCTGGTCGGCTGGTCGGAAATCGACAAGTACGCCATACAAGCCCATAATGCCGTATATCCTCAATACCGAGACAGGAACTTCGGGGATATATGCCATATAGACTGGGCAAAAGTTCCCGACTTCGACCTGTTCACATATTCTTTCCCCTGCACGGACATTTCAACGGCCGGAAAGCAGGCGGGATTGAAGAAAGGCAGCGGAACACGCAGCAGCCTGTTATGGGAATGCGAGAAAGCGATAGAGACCAAGATGCCGAAATACCTGCTCATGGAAAATGTAAAGTCCCTTACCGGAAGGAAATACAAGTGTTTTTTATCGGCATGGGAACAATACCTTTCCCAATTAGGGTACACGAACCATACGAAGGTTCTGAATGCGAAAGACTACGGCATTCCCCATAACAAGGAAAGAGTATTCATGATTTCGATACGAGACTCGGAATCGTATTATTTCCCGGAACCCTTACCCATTGAAAAGAGATTGAGGGACATTCTCGAATGCGACGTGGACGAAAAGTATTTTTTGAGCGAGAAAATGATAAAAGGTTTCATAAGACACAACATCGCTCACGTAAAAAAAGGAACAGGCTTTTTATGGTTGCCTAAAACAAGTGATGGCACAGCCAATTGTCTGAGAGCTAACGGAGCATTATGTCCGACCGACAATTCGATAATCGTGGGGGAATATTCGGAACCCGAGATAATACAACGCAGCAGAGGATTCAACAAAGGAGGGACATACACGATATGCCCTGCGATAACAAGCAACTCGTGGCAGGAAAATAACTTTCTGTGTCTGGAAAAGATAAGAAGGCTGACACCGAGAGAATGTTTCCGGTTAATGGGTGTCAGCGAATCGGATATAAACAAGATTCAAAATGCGGGAATAAGCGACAGCCGGCAATATGTGATGGCAGGTAACAGTATCGTCGTAGATGTCCTTTTCCACATATTCCGAAAACTGTTCACGGACAAATCATGCGAATCTATACAAAAGAAACTTTTCTGATAAAAAGACAAAATATAATGGAAGAACAGGCCACATACAACCGAAAATTCAAATACGATGTAGTGATAGGGATAGACCCTGACGTGGAGCGTAGCGGACTTGCCATACTAGGACTGTACGACATGAAGCTGACGGTTAACAGCCACCCGTTCCCGGAGTTGTTGGAAATCGTCCGTTCGGTGGCATTCGAAGGTGCGGAACTCGGCCATGCCACCGTGGTGTATGTCGAGGCCGGTTGGAAAAACAAATCCAACTGGCACTTGTCACCGAAAGACACACGGGCGAGCGCAGCCAAGAAAGGCGAGCATGTAGGTCGCAACCAAGAGACCGGTCGCAAGATAGTCGAAATGCTGAGGCATTACGGAATACAAGTCATGGAGCAATCCCCATTGCGCAAGTGCTGGCAAGGGAAAGACGGCAAGATCACCCATGAAGAATTGAAGCGGTTGTGCCAGATGAGCGGGGTAGAGTTTAACAGACCCCGCAGCAACCAAGAAGAAAGGGACTCTGCCCTGCTCGCTATCACCTGCTCCGGATTGCCCATTAAATACAAAGTCGTTGAATCTAAAATAAACAAAGAAAATACGCTATGAAAACGAACCAACTGATGAAAAGAAAGATGGGTGAATTTAACGTAACCCAGCGAACAAAAGACGGATTCTTTTGCGCAACAGAGCTGTTGAGGCAATGGAATGAATATGCAAATCTAAATAGGGGGAATTCCCCCCATTTAAAGCAAAAGGATTTGAAAGAGTTCTTTTACAATAAAAACACAAAAGAATTTATAGATGCCTTGTTGGAGGAAGAAAAATTGAGCACGAAGAATCTTGCGTATTTAAAATTGAGAGGTAAAAGCGGAGGAACATGGATGCACCCTGTATTATTCGTCAAATTTGCTATGTGGCTAAATCCAAGATTTGAAGTACAAGTAATCAAATTCGTCTATGACGAAATGATAAAGTACCGCAACGAAGCCGGCGATGCCTACAACAAACTAGGCTCGGCCGTTTCAAAGATCGTTCGGAAAGACTTCATGCCCCAAGCCATGCAGAAAGTAGGAGAAGCGTTGAACTGGATTGTGTTCAACGAGCATGAAAGGAATATCCGCAACCAATACGGCGAAGAAAAGAAACAGCGGGAATTGTACGAGCTGGAAAGAAAAGTCGCCGACCTTATCAACGAGGGCTTTATCAAGAGCTACGACCAAATGATAACCTATCTGAAAAACGTTTACCGGCACAAGTACCTGCCGGCTGTATTCTCATAACCCAGAATTGTTAAAACAAGAATAGCCATGATTATAGCCAAGCAAGTTATATCCTCCATTATCGAGGAAAAGAAAAAGAATAACAAGGAGCCCTCCATAGCGAGCTTTACCGAAATACAGTCGGTGGTTATACGGTCGCTCAAATCTGAGATAAACGAGCTATGCAAAACCGGTGAGATTGACAAGCACAAGACCCTGAACGGGTGGGCATTCACTATCAATATTGAGAATAAATGAAAGACAGCTTTTTGATTTATAAATCATTTTATAAACCCATATCGAGATTATCTGACAAACAACTGGGCAGGCTGTTTCGAGCAATATTCAAATATCAACTTGGCGAGGAGGTTACGGTAGAGGAGGACATTGAAATGGCATTTGAGTTTTTCAAGAATCAATTCGAGATAGATGAACTCAAATATCAGGGCATTGTCGAGAGAAACCGGAACAACGGGCGTAAAGGAGGTAATGACAAAAACTCTGAAACGGTTAAATCAAAGTCCAGTGGGAGCCAAACGAGCCACTCGACCCCAAATAACCCAGTGGGGGCCAAACGAGCCAGTGGGGGCTTAAATGATAATGATAATGAAAATGATAATGATAATGATTTAAAAGAAACTTCTCTATCGAGAAGCAAAGAAAAAGAAGATGATTTTGGCAAAGACGTTGACAAGCCACTGACAGAACTGCGTGAAGAACTACTCTCAAATCAAACGTGGATAGAAACGCTATCGATGAACAACCACATCGACGAGAACGAATCGAGGTTATATATCGAGGCATATATCCGTAAACTTCAAAACGAGGGTATTGCAAGAAAAAGCGTCAGCGATGCACAACAACACTTTGCCCGCTGGTTAATAATCGAACTAAAACGAGCACGAGATGAGCAATCCGGAATCCATCAAAAACCTAATTCCAAGACCAAACAGGAGCGATATGCAGAGTTTGCAGAAGCCATCGCCACCAAGCTGGCAACGGGAGATACTGGCAACCTACAAGACGGGGGAGAATCTGCTCTGCCTTTTTAGCCCCGACAATCAAGGCCGCTATTGCCAGAGCCTCGAACGCTGCTTTATCGGCAAGGCTCCGAGCATAGCCCGTGTGTCGAGGACGTTCGGCAGTCACATCGCCGAGTCGTGGCTGGAAATACAGCTTCTCGACCTCGCCGAATTTTCGGGAGTCCGCAAGGACGGAATGACGGAAAAGGAATACGAGGAGATAGCCCGTATCATCATCTCCGGCTATGGCGATTTCAAGCTCACCGAGTTCATGGTATTCTTCCAGCGGTTCAAGCAAGGGCTTTACGGGACGTTCTACGGAGTTTTCGACCCTATGGTGATAACAAGGTCTCTTCGAGAGTTCAGAGCCGACAGAGAGAAACTATTGCGGTTCTATGAGGACAAGAAAAGGCAGGAGGAAAAGGAAAGGGAGAGAGAGCTACGTGAAAAGGAGAAAGCGACACCCGGTCAGATTCAAGAAATTATCGACAAATACATCAAAAAGGAAAGTTAAGTATGAAAGACATAGAGCTTTACAACGACTCATTCCAGAATTATAAAGTCTATGGGCTGCCAAAAGCCCAGCTGATTATAGCCGATGTGCCATATAATTTGGCGAATAACGCCTACGCCAGCAACCCCGCATGGTATATCGACGGAGACAACAAGAACGGCGAGAGCGCATTGGCAGGCAAACAATTCTTCTCGTCCGACAGCGAGTTTCGTCCGGCCGAGTTCATGCACTTCTGTTCAAAAATGCTCGTGAAAGAACCGAAAGAAGCCGGCAAGTCCCCCTGCATGATACTGTTCTGCGAGTACGAACAGCAGTTCAAATTCATAGAGTTAGGCCGCAAATACGGACTCATGCACTACATACCGCTGGTTTTCCGCAAGGATTTCTCGGCGCAAGTGTTGAAAGCAAACATGAAGGTCGTCGGCAACTGCGAATACGGTCTTATCCTTTATCGTGACAAGTTGCCCAAATTCAACAACAACGGGAGAATGATTTTCAACTGCTTCGACTGGGTGAGGGACAACACCACGCCCAAATGCCACCCTTGCCAGAAACCTGTCCCGCTCCTCAAACGGTTGATAGAGATATTCACGGACAAGGGCGATGTTGTCATCGATCCGTGCGCAGGAAGCGGCACGACCCTGTATGCGGCAGCCTCATTGGGAAGAAAGGCATACGGCTTCGAGGTCAACAAACAGTTCTATAACGACGCAAATGAAAAGGTCTTGAAAAGAATACAAGTCAGTTTATTTCAATAAATTATAAAAATCATACAGATATGGGAGAAATCGAACTTATGAAAGGAGGAGAGCAATGAAAGCAAAAATTAAATCGAATGGCGAAGTCATAGAGGTATCACAGACAGAAAATATTATCACCAAAAGAGGAGTGGAGCGTCAATATGTTGATAACAAGCGTAGTTGGTGTACATACGTGCAATCAGAGCTTGAATTTATTAAAGAAGAACCACACAAGAACATTGATTGGGAGCAACGTAGGTACGAGATAGCAAAGGAAGTGTTCGCTTCAATTTATGACATTTTCCAAAATGAGCATTTGGAGAAAGTAGCTGTACATGCTGCCGATGCGCTCATAGCAGAATTGAAGAAAGTAGGAGAGTAATGATTGAACGATTAAAATGCTGTATCAACATTCTGTTTGCAAAGCAATATATCGTTTTTACAGCAGACAAATACAAGATAGGTAAGTTCTGTTCAGGATATATCCGTACAACTAATAAAACATTCTTACAAGCGGCCATTGAGGTTATAGAGGAAATAGATAGTCATCTTATTGAAGTTAATGAGAAAAATTGATAGGTAATGAAAATAGAAGATATTGAAGATGCAGCATTAGACTGTGCCCTATTCGAGGATTATTACTATAATCCCGAATTGCAGCCTGCATATATAGATGGTTTCAAGCGTGGTACGAAATGGCGTATCGATTCAGTGTGGCATTACATAGATAAGAAGGAAATTCCCGAATGTTTTAAATCAATTCTATTGGAGTATAAAGAACAAGGAATACCTCTTATAAAGGTTGCACTAAGAGACCACTATGATGATTCTTTCTTTATGGAAGGTTGGATACGTTGGGCATATGTAGAAGACTTGTTACCAAATAAACAGGAGGAATAGCAATGAGAAAAACGATATTAGATGCCTGTTGTGGGGGAAAGATGTTCTACTTCGACAAACATGACGAAAGAGTTCTTTTTCAAGACATTCGAAAGGTATCTACTCATTTATGCGATGGTAGATTATTTGAAGTAAATCCCGACATACAAGCCGACTTTACAAATATGCCCTATGAGGATAAATCTTTTTCGATGGTAGTTTTCGATCCGCCTCACTTATTAAGGAATGCTGGAAAGTCAAAGATGGCAGATATGTACGGAAGTTTGAACGAAAAAGCATCGCCAACAGGCTACCAACAAATTAAATATGGAGCTCTGTATTCAGATTGGCGTGATATGCTGGCAAAGGGATTTAAAGAATGTTTTAGAGTCCTGAAACCCGGAGGATTTTTGATTTTCAAATGGAACGAGACCGACATCAAAGTGTCGGAAGTTCTCAAACTCACACCTGAAAAACCAATATTCGGGCATATATCCGGCAAACGATCTAATACACACTGGATTTGTTTCATGAAAGAAATTATAAAGGAGGAATAAGATATGAAGATTAAATTATTGAAAAGATTAAGGAATGATATTTTACAAAATTTTGAATATCATGATGGTGGATGGAGTGGATATTATAGAGTTATCTATAAAGGAACGAGATACGAGTCAGAAATAGTAAGCGGTTTAAATTATTTTCTTACAGGTGGATACTGGTTTATTAGAAAAGTTATTATCGAAGAAATAAAAAAAATGAGAGAAAAGTCTGATATTAAATTTATGTATATAAAAAAAAGATAGTTAGATGATTAAAGGAGGAATAGAGGTTGAAAGACTTAAAAAGAAAAGAATATGACAGTACAAGAATTGATTGACGAACTTGAAAAAGTGGAAGATAAGTCAAAACTTATTAAAGTAGCTTCGCTTTATGAGACTAATGATATAAATCGTACAGTTAATAGCGATTATGTATTTATAATTTGGATTTAATTAATGGCGATTGAAATATGAAGAAAATAATGTTCAATGATAAATACAGACTCACACAAGCCGTACTTGAAGGCAGAAAGACTCAGACAAGGCGGATAATGAATCCACAACCGGAGGACTGTTCTACGGTACATCGTTGGTATAAATCAGCATATTGGAAGGACAAACCCATGAGTTTGGTTGTCAACGAAGATGGTAGTGTTTATTGTGAGTTCTGTGGTTATGGAGCAAAGCTGGAAGGTGGTAGCATATTCCGACTCCCGTATAAAGTAGGTGAAATCGTAGCCGTCGCTCAAAGCTACAATTCCTTTTACAATGATGAGTGCAATCCTAATTTATTCCCAAACGGTGCAGGCTGGACAAATAAAATGTATGTGAAGCCAGAGCTAATGCCCCACAGAGTCAGGATAACAGCCGTAAGAGTGGAGAGGTTGCGGGATATATCTGATGTTGATTGTATGGCAGAGGGGATTAATTACTATGAGCAAGAGGGTTTTTCTTGGTGTTCAACGGGAAAATTATTTGATACACCTCGTGAAGCCTATGCTGCACTAATTGATAAAGTAAGCGGTAAAGGCACATGGGAGAGAAACCCCTATGTATTTGTGTATGATTTCGAACTGGTAAAGTGAAATTATGGAAGTAGATAAAATAGAGGCATTTGATTATATGCTACAACTTTTTGAGGAGTGGCGGGATAATCATGAAACGATTAAGGGCAAGCCGGATCGGAGGTATTAATGTTCCGAATCAAGTTCGATGCAAATCGACTTCGATATTTAGTTATCAAATATCAAATTAACTCTTTTAATAGTTTAGTTAACATTGTTGTATTATGAGTAAAAAGAAAATCTACATCTCCCTACCCATTACCGGCAGGGACTTCGATGAAGTGGAAAGCGAGATACTATACGTTTCGGGAGTCCTCGAAATGAAAGGCTACCGTGTCGTCACACCGATAGACTTCGATGTAAACCCCGATTTGGACAAACCCTATCATGAACTTCTGGGAAACGATATAAAGGCACTAATGGAATGCGATGCGATATGCCTTTGTCCCTGTTGGGAAAAATCCAAAGGCTGCCAGTTAGAACATTTCGTGGCCCAACTATGGGATAAGGAGATAATAGAATTTGAACGATTAAAATACAGTAAGATATGGAAAGAAAAGTAGGAGAAATATTTGAGTACAACGGAGAATGGTATCAGTGTATTCATACAAAATCTCTTGGATGTGAGAATTGTGATTTAGCTACCAAGAGTGATATTCATTGTAGTGATGTATTTGAGATAAGAGGAGAATGTTTATCATGTTATAGAAAAGATGGTAAATCTGTAATCTTCAAGAAACTTGAAAAGGTAGGAGAACCTGAAATTATAAATGGAAAGAAAGTACAGTCAATTGTAACTGGATACGCAAACTGCACTTTCTGTGTATTCAAAAAAGGAGGAGCATGTTTAAGTGGCGGTGTATGCAAAAATAGCGTAAGAGCAATCTATGTAGAAATCAAACAAAACAAAGAAGATATGGAAGAAAAGAAATTGAATTTTAAACCCTTTGACCTTGAAGCAGCCAAAGCTGGCAAGCCAGTATGTACTCGTGATGGTAGAAAGGTAAGGATATTATGTTATGATTTGAAAGGAGCAGAATATCCTATTGTGGCACTTGTAGAAGCACATGATTATCTTGATGAAAGCATATCAACTTATGATAGAAATGGAAGGTTTGACCATGATAGAGAAAATAAAAATGACCTCATGATGCTCTCCTGGAAGAAAGAGGGGTGGGTGAATGTATATAAATCATATAATGTAGGAAAGAAAATCCCTTGCATGGCAAGTATTTACCCGACCAAAGAGGAAGCAAAAAAATCTTCCGTAGTAGGATTTGACTATGTTGATACCGTTAAAATCGAGTGGGAGGAGTAAATATGAAGAAATTTTTATTGCTTTTATTAGTATCGCTTATACTAACAAGCTGCTATACAAATGGAGACTGTACAACTGCTGTAAAGGAAGCATACCCCGATAATGAGATATACCGGGTAGATGTAAATAGATTCATACTCATTGATTCCATAGGAATATGGTATGTGAATGCAAATATGGGTATAAAAGAACCATATACAGAAAAACAATTAGTTAAACTTTGGAATAATCATGGGAGAAATTGAATTTGGTAAATGTGAAATCTGTGGCAAAGAAGCACCATTAGAAAGGACTTATTTCTATTATCCTATTCATTGTGAATGCTGTGGTAGTAAGGACAAGAATGGACAAAAACAACATTTTGAAATGGTAGTACATTGCGAAGATTGTCCCGCTCCTATGCCCAAAGAAATACACCCGTTGCTCAAATCTATGCACGGTGAAGAACATAGAGCGAATATCACGAATATTTTGCCGACAGAAATTAGAGGTCAGTTTATTATAAATGATAAAATTATTAAGGAGTAGCAAGTTATGTGGATAGCAAGGGACGAAAGTGGAAAATTGTTTATGTACTCAACTAAACCATTTAAACGTAAGTATACATGGGGATTTAAAGATAAAAATACTACTGTTGTTGTATTAAGTGACAGTTTATTCCCAGAAGTAAAATGGGAAGATAAAGAACCAAGAGAGTTGATATTGAAATAATTGTGTAAGACAAGTAAATCATGGACATTGAAATATTGAAAGAGGAGTACAGCCGCAAGATGGAGAAGGCTCTGAGAAGGGGCGACTTCGATCTGAAATAAAGCAAGAATTTACTTGCTAATCAGATTGATTTTTAGTATATTTATATAAGTTTTAGGTTATTGTTTTAGGATATGAGCAAAGGTAAATTTAACGATGTCAAAGATGACATCATTTCCTGTATACGGGAGGGCGATTCTAATATCTTAGCCTGTAAAAAGGTGGGTATAAGTAAGAGTACATTTTACGAATGGTTAGAGTCTTATCCGGACTTTTCGGACTCTTTAAAAAAGGCGAGAAAAGAGTTTCGTGAAACTATCGTTCAAACGTTGGAGCAATCACTTTGGAAGCGTGCTGCCGGTTATGAGATTGAAGAGTCTAAAAATGAATATAGAACTTTAAAGGACGGGGGGGAAGTGCTTGTAAAGTCAAGCAAAATAACGAAGCACTTCCCTCCGGATACTGGTGCACTTATATTTGCTTTGACGAACTTAGACCCTGAAAATTGGAAAAACAGACAGGATAACAGGCTTTCTGTCGATGATGGCATAAGCGGATTTAAAATATCTGTTGTACATAAAGAAGGTACACCACCGATAGCCAACAGTGAAGATGACATCGCCGACTGACATATTCGCAACCTTGCCTTTATTTGACAGCATGATGAATAGTAACGAGCGTATCATAATTAATCAGGGTGGAACGTCTTCTGGTAAAACCTATACGATATTGCAGTTGCTAGTATATTATGCTCTCTCGTTTGTCAATAAAGTTATAACGGTTGTCGGACAAGATATACCTAACTTGAAGAAGGGAGCATATCGAGATGTCAAGACGATAATAGGTAATAGCGATTTTTGCTCTGATAAGTTCTCGTTCAACGAGAGCGACAGAGTTGTAAAGTGCGTTACCGGTTCCATAATAGAATTTGCTTCGTTTCAGAATGAGCAGGATGCCAAGAGTGGAAAGCGAGATTATTTGTTTGTCAATGAAGCTAACGGTATACCTTATCCTGTATATTGGCAGCTTGCCATTCGTACAAGAAAGCAGATATTTATCGATTATAACCCGACAGCTCGTTTCTGGGTACATGATAAGATAATAGGGAAGCCAGAAGCAAAGCTATTCATTACTGATCATCGCCACAATACTTTTCTCTCCGAAGAGGAGCATGATAAGATAGAAGGGATTGAAGATAAGGAGCTTCACCGTGTATATGCGAGGGGAAAGACTGGAAGACTCCGAGGTATGGTTTATGACAATTACGATATTGTCGATTCTATGCCTGATAATTACAAGGGTAGATGGTTGGGACTTGACTTTGGATACAACGATCCAACGGCATTGGTTGATGTTCGTTTATCTGGTGGCCATTTATGGATTGATGAGATTCTATTTGAAGGAAAGGTAACCAATACCGATATTTCGAGAGTTGTTCGACAGAATGGAATGGCATCCATTACCATTATCGCCGATAGTGCAGAACCTAAGAGCATAGAGGAATTGAAGAGGTTCGGGCTTAGGATAGAGGGAGCGAAGAAAGGGAATGATAGTATAAGACTAGGTATTTCGGTATTGAAAAGATATAAGTGGCATGTGACGAGGCGAAGTACGAATATAAGGAAAGAGCTGGCAAATTATAAGTGGAAAGAAGGAGATGATGGAGAACCTACAAATGAGCCTATCGAATTATTCAATCACTCGCTAGATGCTATCCGCTATGTAGCTCTCAATAGATTGTTTACACCGCCACAACATAAGAAGATATTTAAACTCGGAAATATATGAAAAGAGAAAAAAGAAAAACATGTACGACGGCTCATTTTTTAGCCATCATGGAATGTTTAACCGAAGAATCGGTAGAAAGTGTAAAAGGAGCTAAAAGAGTTTCTACATTCAAAGGAAAACCATTAAAAACAGACATAAACGGTATTATGTACGGTGAATTGTTGCAGTTAATGGAAATAAAGACGATCTCGGAAGAATTTATAAAGCCAATGCAGATTGTTGAGGGACTTACCGAGGAGGAAGTTTTGAAAGCTGATGTATCTGTCACGGCCGGGTATAGAAATTGGATTATAGATGAGGTTAAGAGGGTTTCCAAAATGTTTGAGGCGCTCGGTGAAACAATGAGTTATTCATCGGAAGAGATAGCCGCAGGAGTAACATCGTTGAATTTTGGCACATTCGGTATTGTCGATTCTTATGCAAAACGTATGGGAATAATAGATCATGATTATGTTCTTCAATGTGTGCCGTGGGTAGTTATCTATCAATGTATGAAGATGGATAACGAAGTAGTAGCTTATCAAAGGAGGTTGAAAAAGTTAATTTACAAGAAAAAATGATGGAGGATAAGATAAGGGAGATCGTAGAGGCTATGGGCTTCTCTTTCTCAATAGGAGATATATATCATTTGAACCAGTGGCTTCAACAGCCGGAACAACTTCCTGCCGTATTGTATGTAATGCCTATCAATGGAGGAGGAGAAATAACAGTTTCGGGAATGTTGAAGAAGAATATAGAGCCTTTGTTATTCTTTCTCGACCATGAGGGAATAGATCCGGAAGGAGAAGATACGAATACTATTATAGAGCGAATGCGTTCTGCCGTTGAGGAATTCGTTGTTCGGGTAAACGACACCCGATATTTTGAACCAATAACCGCATGGAGTTGCCATGATGTAATCAGGGATATGGCGATACAGTGTTCAGGAGTATCAGTTTCTTTGAATCTTAAAGAATCGACAGGAAAATGCGTATAAGGGAAATTCTACAAGAAGAATTGGAGTGGCTCAAAGGCAAGATTGTAGAACAGCTGAGAGCTACCGGAACAACGGTAACGGGACAGACGGCCGATAGTATCGAGGTATATATAGAAGGCAATGAAAAGGAAATCGAAGCCTATTTACTAGGGCGACCTGCATTTTCCACGGTTGAGAAAGGTAGGGCTGCGGGGGGTGTTCCATCTAATATGGTAGATATTATCAGGCAATGGATTATTGACAAAGGAATATCGGTAAGGCAAGTTCCATACATTCGCCAACCGTCTGAGAACTGGCAACAGAAATATACGGTCGAGGAAAGAAGCCTGAATATGGCAGCGGGAGCTATAAGCCATACGATAGCCACAAAGGGTACGAAGCTATATAGGGAAGGAGGACGAGCAGACATTTACACTCCCTTTATAGATGAGTTTCTTAGACGGGTAGAAGATAAGATTTATTTAGAGTATAAACTTGAAATATTAGAAAGATTATGATTCTTAATGGTAGTAATAAATTTACGCAGATTGAACTGAATGATATTGGCTATGTATTTTCTCCGAACATAGTTCAAATTGGTGCGCCAATGACTGAAATTAATAAAGTTGAAATATCTATTGCAGATAAAGAGGGGAAATCATATAGGGAGACATGGGTGTTCAACGAGGTTACAGTGGCTAAAAGAGACATAAGTTATATTTTACGTGAATTTATTGATTTAGAAAGATTAAATCCATTTTCAGACGGAAAATCAGAAACATGTGTTAATACGTTGAGTTTATCATTTAATGTAATTACAAATGATGGTACAGATGTATATAGTATAAATAATTATACGATTATATTTGGTGCGATGATACCTTATGATTCTATATTTGATAGAGGTCGTAGTATAAAGGTAAAGAGTTTCGTTAATTTCCCTTTTTCTTTGGACTTTCCTTTAATGATAGGAGGAGCAGTTAAATATTCTAATGAATCAGATATTAGATACAGACATCGAGAACCTGGGAACGCATTGATTAGTCTTAATTCATCGGGTGTGTATTATGGCAATTATACAGTTTCAATGCTTAAATCATTTAGTACTAATACATATAATAATTATCCATTCGTTTTATTAAATCAATCGTCAAATGTTAAGTATGAGGTAGATATAGATACTTGTATAAGTGGGATATATCTTATGTGGCTTAATCATTGGGGAGGCAAGAGCTATTTCCTTTTTAAGAAAAAAGGAGATATGCTTAAAGTTGATGGAGAAGAATATAATAAAAAAAATATTTACGATTCACGATTGAACGATACAGTGAATCAATTGAATAAAACTGCGAAACGGGTATTAACCCTCGCTCTCCCATTGGCTGAAAAAAATATATATGATTATGTTGAAGAAGTGTTATATTCCCCGATGGTCTACATGTTTGATATAAAAGCAAATGCGTTTATCAGAGTAAATGTACAGACTGGGGATTTTGAGCGGACGACTGCTGAACTTCAAGATTTTGTTTTCAAGATTGAATTACCCGAAGAGTTAACAATAAAGATATGAAAGAGGAACTATATATCAAGGGTGAAAGTGTCGATTTGGGCGACAGTGAGATAACACTCAATTTCAAGAGCAATTTGTTGAGGGACATTTCCAAGATAACAGCCTCGAACAGTTATACGATAAAGTTACCGAGGACGAATAAGAATATACGGCTGTTGGATTTTCCCGATGTTGCCGGTCATGAGAGCTACATGATGAGGGACTATTTCAATGCGGAGTATTACAGGAATGGGGTAAAGCTATTTGACGCAAAAGCCGTTCTTATATCGTGTAGCGAAGATGGGTTTGATGTGGCCTTAACTTGGGGAATGAGTGAGAAATTTATTCAGCTCATGAACGATGATAAGAGCATACAGGAGTTTGCCGATATGGCTTTGCCGTGGAACAGCTCTACGACATACGACAACGGACTGGTTAACGGTCAGCTGTCACACGGTTATATCCGTCATAATGCGGGTATAGATGTTGATTCCAACCGAGACAAGATATTTATACACCCGTCGGTCAATTGCATGAGGCTGTTGGAAGAAATAGCCTCATATTACGGTCTTACAATGGATTGGGGAAGCTATAAACAATATATAGAACTGTTGTACTTGCCCCTCATCTCACAGAAAGCAAGCTCGAAGTATAATTTTTTTGAAGCGAATATTACAGGTACACTTGATAGTGATATTAAGTATGTAAAATTTACCCAAATAAATAGAGTTGATGGTATAAATATTTCTAATACAGAAACATACGGAGATGTTGTTAGAATATATGAAACATCTCTTGACTGGGAATTAGACATCCTTATTTATACAAATAAACATAATACTCTTAATGTGGTAGAATTAGCCTTTTATTCAAATGCACAATATATTAAGAGTTTACAAATTAGCTCAAATGATATTGGATTGTGTGCTTATAAAGGAGTTATACCTTTTGATATTACAGAATATAGTAATATAACAATTAGAATACGTATAAACAATGGGGCGTTATTAGGTATTATAAAAAGTTATATAAAAATTTTTAGCGAAGATGTTCAGTCTGTATCTTATAACCAATATTACCCGATCGGCTCGAACCTGCCGGATATATCGGTTGTCGATTTCATAAAGCAAATATGCTGGCTGTTCGGCTTGTTCGCCATAAAAAGCGATACCGGTGTCTCTTTCATATCCGTAAACAAGATAATAGATAATAGATACAAGGCGGTCGATTGGAGCAAGAAATTAGTCCCGACAGGGTGGACGGCCAAAGAGACCTCGTACACGTTTGGGGACTTTGCACAGAAGAACTATTTCCGTTACGAGGAGAACGAGAACGCCAAGAGTGCAGACGGCTATATGGTTGTGCAAAATAAGACTCTCGACTATGAAAAAGACTTAGTGAAACTTCCTTATACTGCCGGGGGTGACAATGGGGACATGAGAGCTGTTCCATATTTCAAATGGAGCGAAGACGGTACAACAGTAGAGCTTGAAGATTGCGGAGACAGGATTATGCAGCTTGTAATCTCTTTTGATAGTCAAGGCAAGGAGGATGCCCGTTTGGACTTTTCAGACCTTAAATTTCAAAACCGGGTATCACGTTTCGGTCTATCTTCTTATCAAGATCTCATAAAGTCGCCGTTTGTGATTAAGGACACATTCAGGCTTACTGAGATAGATTTGAAAAACCTCGATTACACGATACCTGTATATATAGAGCGATATGCTGCATTTTTCGCTATTATATCTATAAAGTCGCAAGGTGATTATTCAGAGTGTGAACTACTTAAATTATTATGAATACTATAAATGTTTTAGGTTATGGCAGAGAAAGAGATTATCCTCAATGTTAAAGTACAAACAAATACAGAGGCAGCGATTAAACAAATAATGGAGCTGAATACCCAAATAGAAAGGGAAAAGAATTTGCAAAAAGAGTACAACCAATGGTTAAAGGAAGGGACTGTTTCTTGGGAAGAATATAATCGGGAAATGGAGCTTTCAAAACAGCATGTTACCGAATATTCTACAAAGATACGAGCTCTTAGGAAAGAGATTCAAAATAATATTAAAGTTGAATCGGATTTAAGAGGTTCACTTGTTCAACTGCGTGCGTCTTTATCCAATCTGACTGCCGAATATGACAATCTAAGTAAGGCGGAACGGGATTCGGCGAAAGGGAAAGAATTACAAGACAAGATTAATGCTGTTACAAAAGAGCTTAAAGGAGCAGAAGAGGCAACCGGTCGATTCAACCGGAATGTAGGTAACTATGAAAATGCAATCAAAAGCGTATTTGGGAACAATCAGCTTGTTGCAGGAATTCAGGCTGTAAGGAATGGTATTATAGGGATAAGCAAGGCTTTTGATCTTCTTAAATCTCACCCGGTAATTGCTGTTATAAGTGTCATTACGGCATTATTCTTGAAACTGGCAAATTCAGCAAAGAACAACGAAGAACAATATGTTAAGTTGCAGCAGGTATTGGCTCCGTTGAAAATGGCAATGGACGGAATAACAAGGGTTGTGGAATCTATTGTAGATGTTTTTCTTTCTGCCGCACAAGCTGTTACTGGTTTGGTGGGTGCTTTTTTGGATTTTATTGGAGTAGGAGATAGCATAAATCAAAATTCAAAGGATTATATAGAACTTGAAAAGCAGAAATTAGATTTAGCCAATAAAGAAAGGAGCGACCTTGTAGAGAATGCGAAATTAAGTATGGAAGCCTCTGATTTGAGAGCGAAATCTGCTCAGAGGGATAAATATTCAGCAGAAGAACGCATACAATTCTTGAATAAAGCCATAGATAAGGAAAAAGCTATGGCAGATAATGAGTTGGAACAAGCGAAACAGAGATTAGAAATAGCTAAAAAAGAAGCTGAGCGAACAAAAAATAGTAAAGAAGTGAATGATGAATTGGCACAAGCAGAAGCTAATTTGTACAATGTTCAAAAAGAATATAATACAAAAACAAGGGAGTTATATTCACAACGTTCAGAGGCTCAAACTAAATTAAATCAAGAGGAGGAACAACGGTTACAATTAGTGCAAGAGCGTTCGGATAAAGAGCTTGCAGCTATGCGTGCTCTCCGTGATTCTGAAAACGCACTGATTGCCGATAGTGTGGAGAAACAGAGAGCAGCCATAAATTCAAGTTATGATGATCAGATAGCAGATTTAAGGAAGCGAATGGAAACAGAAGAAAATCTGACAGATCAAGCCAGAGCGGCAATGAGTGCCACGATTGAGAACTTGGAGAAGAAGCGCACAGCAGAACTGGCTGAATTGAATGAGGAATCGATTCGGGAAAAGTTAGAGCAAGAAGCTGCTTATATTGAGCAGAGGCTTCAATTGGCAACAGAGGGTACAATTCAGGAATATAGTTTGAAAGCTGAACAGCTCAAAAAGGAAAAGGAGATAGAACTATCCAATACAAAACTGACTGCCGAGCAGAAACAACTGATTGAGGACAGTTATCAAAAGAAGCTCGACGAAATGACATCTGAGTATGAGCGGAAAAAGCAAGAGAAAGCTATGGAAGCATTGGAACTCGAATTGTCCAACAGGTTAGCAGCCGCCAAAATAGCCGGAGAAGATGAGTTGCAAGTCGAGCTTGAAAATGCCAAGAAACGGCTTGATTCCTTACAGCAGTTAGAGGGAGAAAGCGATGCCGAGTTCAAAGCCCGACAACTCGAAGCCCAGCAGGAATATTTGGATGCCAAAGAGGAACTTGCCCAGAGGGAAATAGAAATAGAACAAGCGAAGTTCGAAGCGGCATCTCAAATTACAGGAGCTCTATCGGGATTATTCGATCAGCTTGGAGAGGACAACAAGGCATTTATGATTTTATCGAAAACATTAGCATTGGCGGAAGTGGCTATTAACACAGGAAAAGCAATATCTTCGGCTGTTGCGGAGGCTGCCAAAGGTCCATTTGGTATTGCAAAAGCAGTTTCTTTAATCGCGACGATAATCTCCAATATGACAACTGCGATAGGAATTATAAACTCGGCCAAGTTTGCCGATGGTGGTCTTGTAGAAGGTCCCGGAACGGGAACGAGCGACAGCATACCCGCTATGTTGTCTAACGGTGAGAGCGTGATGACAGCAAGAGCTACCTCCATGTTCGCTCCGCTACTGTCTGCTATTAATGTAGCCGGAGGAGGCGTGCCCATACAAGTTCGGGAAAAAAGCAGTCAAGCTCTCGGCGAGGAGATGATTGCACGAGCCATTGCACGAGGCATGCAAGATGTCCACCCGATTGTTTCCGTTACGGAGATTAACAAGGTGGGTTCACAAGTTAAAGTGGTAGAGAATTTAGGTTCCATTTAATTGTTTAATTCATGAAAGTACACGAATGTATAGAAATAAGCCGTCCCATATTGGAGGCGATGAGGCGCGCCGGAGTCAATCTGGACGATGTTAAGTACCTTGAAATGTACAAGCGTTTCCTAACGATGAAGGGAGAAGGGTTAAAAGTGTCTTATATCGCCGAGAAATTGAGCGATGAGTACCAGATAAGGCCTAGGAAATTCTATTACATCTTGAAAAAGTTCGATTCCGTTGTTTAATTATATGTGTTGTGTTTCGAGTGGCGTGTGTCCGTGAGGATATGCGCCATTTTTTTGCTGCAAAATCCGTGCAGTTGAATCCATTCTTATCATTCTGTTTGATAGGTTATTCATTCGTAAATTTGGAATAAACCAATGATTGGATAATGGTATTAAAAATATATTCTCAAATAGCGAACGAGTCGGAAAAAGCATTATTGCAGTTTTCCGGGGACAATGCAGTTTCTTTCATCGATGTAGACGATTTTGTAAGCCAGATACCGGAAGATGACGATTCGATAGAGGTGCGCATTCATTGTCCGGGCGGCGATGTAGCCGAGGGCTGGGCTATCGTTGACAAATTGAGGGCGACCGGCAAAAAAATAATAACGGTGGTTGACGGAGTGTGCGCCTCTATGGCGACGATAGTCCTGCTCGCAGGTTCGGTACGTAAAGGATATAAGAACCAGAGGCTTCTGATTCACAATACCCGCTTCTGTGATTTTTATATAGAGAATGCCACGGCAGAAGAACTGGAAGCCAAAGCTAATGATTTGAGGTCGGAGGATAATAAGATTCTTGACTTCTATGTAGAGCGCACGGGGGCTGATAGGGAAGTTCTCTCCACTCTGATGAAAGAGGAACGCTATATAAGCATGCAGGAAGCTAAGGATTTGGGATTCATAACGGAAATAATCGAGCCGATTTCGGCTATTTCCAATACAAACAAAAATAAAAAAAACATGAGTAAAAAGAATCTGAAAGATGCGCTGAATGTGTTGGCGCAAGCACTCGGTTTGTCAGGTGCAAAAGACATCGAGCTACAAACTGAGGACGGGCAAGTATTGACAGTAGAGCGAGAAGAAGGAGACCCGGAGGTAGGTGATGCCGCCAGCCCTGACGGGGAATGGTTGATGCCCGATGGGAGAACGATTATCGTATCTGACGGCGTGATTACCGAGATTCGTGAAGCTGTCCCTGATGGAGGCGAAGATGTGGAAGCACTTAAAGCTGAGATTGCTCGACTTACAGCGGAGCTGGAATCAGAAAGAGCGAAGGGAAAAAGCGACGAGGAGTCTGCTATTCTAGCCCAAGTTAAAGCGGCAGGGGGCAAACAATGGCTTGACAGAGTGACGACTAGCAATTATGTGCCACCTAAACCAAATCTGGCTAGAAAGAAAGAGCAGGTAGCAGAGGAAAACGTCCTTGAAAAGGAATTAAGGGAGAGGAAAGAGAGAGCGAAAGCCCATGAGGCTGAAAAGCGAAAAAGGAAATAGGTAATATTAAGAGATTGTTTAGGTTATTATGGGAACTTTTAAAGATTTGACCCCTGATAATGGGGCGATAAAAACGTTGCAGGAGTTAATTCCGATGACAACGTTCAAGGACGAAAGCCTTGAAGCGCTATTTACATTGATGACTAGTGCGAGAAACGGGAAGAAATTAGGGTTCATAGGAGATATGGAAGATGTCGGAACGAAACTGACCAACCGTTGTAATCCTACTTATGTATCTGCTTCCATTGATGCGAACGAAAAAGAGTGGGAATTGGGAGAATGGGAAATACCCTTAAAGCTCTGTTATGACGATATTATGGGTACAGTAGCCGAATATACGCTGAAAACAGGCACGGATAAGGGCGACATGACCTCTATCGAATATATGAATGTTGTCTATCGACCTGCGTTGGAAAAGGCCATGATAAATATGATGTGGCGGTTAATTTGGTTCGGCGACAAGGACGCAAAGAATATAACCGAAGGAAGCGGTCAGATAACAGACGGGGTTAATACTAACTTGTTTACAGTTGCCGATGGATTCTGGAAGCGATTGTTTGCAATAATTACAGATAATGAATCTCAGAAAACAGCAATTGCGGCAAATTCGCAAACAACGGCAGCCCTTCAAAAATCGAAATTGTTAGAATCCGGTGTTGCAACGGGCATAGTAGACTCCATGTTGATGGAAGCAGACCCAAGAATTTCTACCCTTGATGGGGCGGCTATTTTTATGACAAAATCATTGGCAGACGCATTGACGCAAGATGTGAAGAAGACTTACAGCACGATAATGCCGTGGGAAGTTATCTTCGATGGTGTTCAAATGGCGCAATACAATGGTGTTCCTATTTATTCCGTATCGATTTGGGATAGAATGATTCAAAAATATCAAAATGATAAGACGAAGTTGAACATTCCTCACCGAGCTGTTTACACTTCGCCGAAGAATTTACTTGTGGGGGCTCCCGGAGAATTGATTTCAGATTTGGATATTTTCTTCAATCGTGAAAAACGACAAACTCAAATTTATTCGACAGGAGACCTCGGTACTTTAATCGCAGAAGATGAGTTAGTTCAAGTAGCATGCTAAATAATTTTTTAAGAAAGGAAAATGAAATGGCAACAGACTGTGTTAGTTTGATTTCGGCAGGAATAGTTCCAAACTGTAACGATCCTATTACAAAGGGGTATGAGCACAAAGGAATAATTATTAACTGGGACGACATCGATTTTACGGCCACCACCTTTTCTGGTGCGAATACGATTTCCGACCTTGTTCTAAAAGACGGGAAAAAGGCCTATGAAATCGTTCAAAGAGGAAATACGCCATATACAGGATCTACCTCTGAACTGGCCGTTGGAACAATTTCCAATACGGTAACTAAAAATGTCCAATTTACGATATTGAACAAAGGTCCCAAGATTGCTGAAACAGTGATAGACCCCTTGTTCAATGGTAAGTATGTCGTGATTCTCGAAAACACATGGAAGAATCTTAGTGCCACACAAGGTGCGAAGGGAGACAGTTCCTTTGAAGTTTTCGGTATCAAACAAGGCATGTTCGCAACGGCAGCGACTCGTGACCCGTATAGCTCGGATACACAAGGTGGCTGGCAGGTTACCATGACTGAAACTGAAAGCCCTGTGGCAGAAGTTTATTTGTTCAAGACCAGTTATGAAGCGACGCTGGCGATGATTAATTCGTTGGTTAATCCTTCTTCCAGTGTATGACCTATGAAGAAGCGATGAAATTATCCTCCGAGTTGATGGGGAGAATAAACTCCCTATCGCAGGAGGATCATCGAACGATCGAGAAACTCTATAAAGAATCCTTGAAAAAAGAAGTTCGGAAATGTAACTGCAAGGACAAGCATAGAGACGCATTGATTGAAACATTCACTTATTTAAAAAGGAACAAGAAGATGAAAGAGAAATCGAAATTTGTATTAAAACCCGGAGCTGTGATTCAAGTGTTCGGTGATCCACGTGTTTACACGAATGAGAACCTTACCGATGATATAGCCAAAGAATATCTGACCAATAACCCCGGCTTGCGAACCATGTTTTCTGTAATCCCTGACGAGTTCTATGAATCTAAAAGCCGTAAAGGAGCCTCAAAAGAGGATTAACACGAATTATCTGAGTAGCCTGAATATACAGAGCTATGGTGAAGATAATTTGTATCCCAATAAATTAGCCGAGGTGGTAGCATCGTCGTCTATCGCCTCCGGCTGTTTGTCTCGCTATGCAGATTTCATAGAAGGGAATGGATTTAACTCTCAAATAATTTCAGATTACAAAATCAACAAAAGCGGAGATACACTAGATGACTTGTTGGGATTGTTAGCAAATGATCTTGCAAAGTTCGGAGGTTTTGCAATACATGCCAATTATGACGTATTAGGAAAGATTCGCAACATTCATCATATCCCATTCATTACAACGAGACTTAAAGAGCCAAACGATTACGGTAAAGTGACAGAAATAGCCATTCACCCTAACTGGACGGGTGATGAGACTAGGAATGGGAAACGAGTTCGAGTCAACAAGTCGAACATTAGTTTCATTCATGTTTTCGATCCCAATTCTGCAATTACCGAAATTGAAGAGGTTGGGATAAATGATTATAAGGGGCAGGTGTTATGGTATTCGAGGAATGGCAACATGGTTTACCCTCTTCCGGTGTATGACCCTGTTATCACGGATATGAGTACAGATGAAGGACTTGCAAATGTACGTTATCGCAACGCCCGGAATAACTTCTTGCCGAGCGGGGCATTGATTACAAGGAAAGGAACAGATATTCAAGAGAATTATTTTGACAATGAAAGGAGATCTTACGGACATGAGAGTTACGAAAGTGAATATTCTCCTGTGTTGAAAAACTTGCAGGGAGACTTTAATGCCTGCAAGATAGTAGAGATAGAGATAGGAGCTGACGAGCAATCTCCTGAATTTATAAGTTTGTCGACCAACAATTATGATAAGGAATTTACCGTAACGGCGGATAGCATAATAGATAATATCTATTCAGCATTCAACCAAGAAGCATTTTTGGCAATAAGAAAAGGAAAGCTCGGCTTCTCTGGTGATATATTGGCTGACGCTTATTCCTACTATTCGGGTAAGGTAACCAAAGAGCAGAGGGCAATATCGAGAGCCTTGTTATCTATATTCAAGAATTGGTATGAACAACCATTCGGAGAACTCACGTCTGATACTTTTAAAATACAATCGATGTTGTATGGCAGCACTAATAACACCAACTGATATATCGACATTGGCAAGGCCTTGCTATGCAGATAAGGAAATTGCAAATAAAGCGATAGACGAGGCGATAGATATAGACATTCGCTATCTAGTAGGTGATACTCTGTTTCAAAAGATAATGCAGAGTAAAGATACAATCTTACTAAATGGGGGTCTGTATAAGTCGAAGAAAGGAGAAGACCGCATTATCGGAGGGTTGAAGAAAGCTGTTGCCTATCTGGCCTATTCACGTGTCGTAAAATTCGGTAATAGCTTGCCGACGAGGTTTGGAACTATGAATAACAACGATGCCTATTCTTCGCATACAGAATTAAAGGAACGACAAATGATAGCCGATGATACTTATTCTATCGGATTGAAATATATAGAGGAAGTATTGTACTATATTAATGATTCGGAAGAATGCTGTATCTGCAAAAAGCCAATAAGCAAGCGTAGCATATTTAAGATTATAGGAGATTGATCGATGAGTGAAAAAGATCCCATAGTGAAATACTCGTGGGAGGATATTAAGTTTACCATTGGCTTTGAGGACAAGAACGGGAGCCCGATCGATGCCGAGACGAAGAAGTTTAAGTTCATCTACAAGGACGAGGCCGGTTGTTGTTGCGAAGTGAGCTACGACGGAAAGACACGTAAAAACTGTGTGTTCCGTGACGGCGTGCTGTACGGCATATTCAATTCCGGGACTTTCCGCTATGGCTTGCTCACGGTCGAGAGGCACTACTGGATAGAGGATGCCGATTTCGATGACGGCAAATGGGACTATGGCGATGTTTACAAAACCAATATAATCATCAAGTGATATGGCAGATAGTGATTGCATAATCGTTCATGAGCAGGTGGTAGTGCCCGATGCCGTTGCGGTGAAAGAAACGGTAAGCGTGCCGGCTATTGTTCAAAAACCGAGGTGGATTCCTGATATCGAATGGGGAGATTTGGAAGAATGTCCGAAAGATAGTATATGGTTTGTCGTTACAGACGAATTACCGTCGGCCATCGGTAGGCCGCATGTTCAATTCAGTTCCTTCTATGACCAATATTTCATAGATTGGGGGGACGGAGAATCTTATGCTTCTCCGACGAGAACCAATACTTTGGACTTTATAAATCATACTTATGCCAAAGGAACCGGCAATATAGACAGCAAAGGCAGAGAGTTCTGGATAATGAAGGCAAAATTCAGTAATCCGACGCAAAGCGATATTGCCCCTAACGGATATGTGTATATAAAAGTCGGCGTAAAATTGGCATGGAATATATCGCCCATAAAATATGTGGTAGTCGGAGAAGACATAGACCCGGACTATAATTTTGAATTTAATCAAGGGTGGGATCATTTGGAGGCGATAAGATTTAAAGGTAAAGACAGGAGCATTAGAGACTTTCCTTCTTTTTCTTATGGCAGAACTCCTCTAAGGCATATTTTGACGGATGGGACTCTTAAAATTAGGGAACTGAGCGGTTATAAATTCAGGAATATCATAGCCGAAAATATGGATAACATTGAAGTGTCGGGAGGAACTATCGGAGAATATATTTGGGGGAACGACAACATGGCTTTCGGTAAAGCCGATTTGTCGAAAATGACTTTCGGCAATCTTTCTCACTGTTTCTATGGGATCGGACGAAGTGTTGAAGAAGTGATTTTACCCCAAGTAGAATATACCGGTAACGATATGCCGTACTGTTTTAACAATTGCAGAAATCTAAAAAGAATAGTTTTCCCGCCCAAAATGGATTATATAGAGAATGCCATCGGTGCTTTTGTCGGTTGCTATTCCCTTTATGACTTTGAATTCCCGGAAGGATTTGCAACGAAGGGAAACGGACTTAGAATACAAATGTCAGGCTTTAATAAGACCTTTTCGTTGGATTGGCCGGGCGTTAAATTGGACTGGTTCGTTTACAACGGAATAGTTGCAGAGGGTAATGTAGGCCTGCAAAATTTAATCTTCTCGAAAGAGTCGAAATTTTCATATTCGACTGCTACGAACTTGGAAATAACCAATTCACCGTTGGGGCATGACAATATCGTGAGCATACTCGATCGATTGCCCGATTTTACAGGAATGAGTCCTAAGACCATTAAACTGACCGGTTGTGTAGGAGTTTCGGAATTAACAGACGACGAGAAAAAAATCGCTACGGATAAAAATTGGATACTGACGGTATGAAAAGACTGAGAGCAAAAGACAAATACGTATTTGTCCATAAGGATAGGAATAATGGTGTAACCATAGTCTCGGAAATAAATTATCCGGAGAATTACAATCCTTGTGCTTATTGGGAGGAACTCCCCGAGGCGGAGGCGAGAGAATTGGAACGAGTGTTTAACGAGAAACGAACGAATTGATATGGGAGGGATAAACGAGGCTACGGAGGTAGCCAGAGGGATAAGCGAACAGGGGTTCTTGGTGATGACCGCAGCATTCTTCTTGGTGTTGTCGGCCATGATGATGGTGGCCTGCTTCAAGTGGTTCAAATCGATTATCACCAAGAGCATGGAGGATTACGGCGAATCCCTGAAAGAGCTTATCGAAAAGACGAACGACCAGAATAACATGCTGTCCGACATATCGGAAGGTCTGAGACCGGAAACGCAGCTTCGGATAAAGAACATGACGAGTGAATTTTTCAACCTTTCCGCCAGACGGGTTTTGGAAATTATCGAACAAGTTAGGAAGGAAAACCATATATCCGACAGGAATAGGACGCATGAAAAAATTATCGGAAATCTCACGAACCAGTACGAGGACAGGAACAGCCGTTTCGACTACTTTACCTATCGGGGTAAACGTCTTTCATGTTATACCAATCCTGAATGGATAGACTGGGTGGCAGAGGTTGTCGAGAACGAGATATATGCCCATACGGTGAACGATGACAGGGCTAAAACCAATGTATTTTCTGTCTATGACCGTATCAAGCTCGATTTTTATCACCGATTAAATAACGAATAATATGAAGAAAATTTTGGAGAGAATCAAAGGGTTGTTATTGTCTATTCCCCACGACAAGCTGCTGCATTTTATCGCAGGAGGTGTCATCGCCTCTTTCTTCGCCATCGTAATAGGTGCGACGGCGGAATATTGTGTGCTGTTCTCTGCCATAGCGGGCTGTATCAAGGAGGCTGTCGACGAGTGGAGGAAGCCGGGGGCTTGGTCGTATGCCGACTTGCTGACGACCATTTTGGGCGGGTTTCCCATACAGCTGTTTGTATGGATTGCGTGAAAGATTGAATGATTTATAACCCGGCGACGGGAAAGCGTTCTTTGACTTCTTGGAATCACCGTTTGATTTATCGTAAAAAAGTATAAGAATTGGTTGCATGTTACGATATTTTTTGTTACTTTGCAACAAGATGATAAGCGATACCTATAAATACGATAGCGTTACGGTTGCAAACTATATCATTGCGTTTGCTAACCAGAATAAGTTTTTCATTAACATGACTAAGCTTCAAAAGTTGTTGTATATAGCTTATGGAGTATATCTTTACGTAAAGAACGAACGCTTGACAAACGAGCACCCTCAGGCTTGGCCGTATGGTCCGGTTTTCCCGACCACTCGAAATAAATTGATAAAAAAGGATTTTTCAGAAATTTCCCTTTCTGATGAAAACCTTGAAAAAATAGCCCGTGATTCCGAAATGGAATCTCTGATGAAACTGGTCTTTGGCAGCTATGGTTCTAAAACTGCCGCCTATCTGACGGAATGGTCTCACAAGCCCGGTTCTCCGTGGGATAGGACCGTTAAGCAGCCTTCATTCAGTTGGGGGGATAGAATCCCGGATAGTTATATCCAAGAGTATTTTAAGACACTAATTTCTCCCAAAGCATGACTAAACAGAAAGATTCTTTTAGCGGCTTGGATTTACGTAGTGAGAATGGTGTCCATATTTCTCCAGACTCAAATTTGGGCGATATAGACGACAAGAATTTATCCGAACAAATACGGGAGCGATATTCACAAGATACACAATTTCGTAAACATTTGGCCAGATGGGTCATGTGGATTATCCCCATATGGTTATTCATAGTAATTGCCATTCTTGTATTTTGCGGGATCGGATTATTTTCATTGGGACCGGAAATATTGATAGCTCTACTGGCTACGACAACTATCAATGTATTAGGTTTAGCCAATATCGTATTAAAGGGTATTTTCCCGAACAGAAAAAAATAAACATTGCTCACATGGATACAAAAGGTTCATTCCCCTATGTCCAGAACTCGTCCGATACGGATTCTCAACCTCCGATACCGGCTGATTATTCTCCAAAATTCGATGAAAGTTATTTAAATTCTTTAATCGAAAAGGCTTATCCTCGTCTAAAAGATGTCGACCCTGTACAATGGCTCGATGAATTGAGGAGAGAGGATTGATAATGCCTTCGGCCTACGTTTGTCCCATTTTCAATAACGGATAAGCCTAACCCTAAGGCTACTCTCTCATACATTCGTTACAAGCGGTGATTCTAAAAAGTCACCGCTTTTTTTGTCGCCAAAAATGAAGAATGGATATGAAATACTTCACGATGAAAGAACTCACAAAGAGTTCGACGGCCGATAAACTGGGTATAGACAATACCCCGACGACCGAAGCGTCGGTTGCGCTGTCGAACCTTGTCACCCATGTTTTAGACCCTTTGCGGGAGATGTACGGAAAGGCGATAACCGTCAATTCGGGCTACCGTTGTCCCAAACTCAATGCCGCCGTGGGTGGTGCGAAAAACAGCCAGCACATGAGGGGCGAGGCGGCGGATATAACGGTAGGGAGCAAGACGGAGAATAAGAAACTGTTCGAGCTTATACGGGATAACCTTCCCTTCGACCAGCTTTTGAATGAGAGCGATTACAGTTGGGTGCACGTGTCTTATGTGTCGAAATCGAAGAACCGGAAACAAATACTGAGCTTATGAGACATGTACCTCTTTTCATCATTACTATTTTGCTAATGTCCGCAATATGGTCTTGCCGTTCGGTGAAGTATGTGCCTATTCCTTCGAAATCAGATATAAAAGATTCTGTAAATATAATCGATTCTCTGATTCTACGCTATGAAACAAGAACGATAGATTCGATATTTATCAAGGATTCAACTGTCATTGTACAGGATAATGAGGGGAATGTAATCAAGGAAAAGTACTATCGTGAAACGGAGCGATATAGAAGCCTTGAAAGAGATTTTAACGAGCTTAAACGGAAATATGAAGAATTGAAAAAGGAGAAGATGGACAGCATACAAGTACCCTACCCCGTCGAGGTAGTAAAGTACAAGACTCCCCGATGGTGCTGGTGGACACTCGGTGGCACCCTCTTGCTGCTTGTCCCTTACATCGTGAAATGGATAACAAAATTGAAAGGACTGGGTTTCTTGATATAATTTGATTTACGACTCCTTCCGGGGCTTCGGAGTATAAAGAGGAAAGCCTCAATCTCTTGCTGCTCTTCCAAAACGAACAAGAGACAACATCACGGGGAATGTTACGAGGCTTTCACAGCCTTTAAACAGGAACGTGATGTTTTTTATTGTGTCAACAATCTATAATTTAACAAATATTTAAAAAGGCAAGAGATATGAAAACCAATGAAATCTTTGAACACGTCTTGCAAATCGTTTGCGAGGAATGTGAGCTGTGTTACGGCGAATTGATCAACGGTGCGAACAAAAATGCGGTCGACGCACGTTGCCTGCTCATCTGTGCGTTGGTATCGCTCGGATTTACGGAAGAAAATATAGCGTCTTACTTGTCTATGACACGACAAGGAGTGAATAAGTTGAAAAACACGTTATCACACAGGATTTCACAAAGTTACATTCTATTAAAGAACAATCAACTAATTAGCAAACGCATAGCAGCTGAAATTCATAGATAGCAACTGTTATGACCGTATGTTTGACACACCGGAAGATGTTCTTTCGGTATAACTAAAAAAATAAAAACATATGGAAGGAATTAACAGAGAAATCGTAGAAAAGAAAGTCTACGAAGAAGGAAAGAAAGAGTATGCCTCTAAGGGTGTAGGTAATGCCGGTTTAGCATTGGGAATCGTTGGTACAGCTCTTGGCGCAGGCGCGCTTTGGGGAAGACGTAACGGGATTTTCGGTGGCGGTTCCATGCCTGAGAACGTAAACATCAACACGACGACTGGTGGCTGGGGAGGTTCAAGTGCTGTCGCTCCCACCGCATTTCAAGCATGGGAAAAAGAATGCGAGGATGCAATTGCTCTCACCAATACCATTTGGGGATTAAAAGTCAACACGCAAGACCAAATGTATGCACATCGTGAAACCGATGTGGCTGAAAAATTCCAGTTGTATAAGTCGCAAATCGATGCAGATTTCGGGCTTTACAAGACAAGCCGAGATTTATACGATGTATTGAACGAGCGATACGCCAACAAATTCAATGAACTGGACAAGAAGGTAGCTGTTTTGGAAGCCACCCGCCCGTATCAAGACAGATTGATTCAGTGCGAAATCGATCGTGCCTTCACAGCCTCCATCAATTACACGGATCGCAAGACTTGCCGAGCTATCTATGGCGTTGTAGGTCTTCCTTCTACTCCTACCGTAACTGTTTTGGAGGGTGCAAACCCTTTCGGTTGCAACTGCCAAAGAGCAGCGTCGGAAACTCCGACGGCATAAAGGCCGAAAAGAAACGCAAGAAAAAGCGTTAGTGGTAGAGCCCCTTCGGGGGCGATACCACTTTCATTACCGATTACTAACCACTAACACGAATAATTATGAATTTTACAGACCCTTTATTAAACGACAGGAACTTTTCTATCCCCGAATTGGAGAGAGAACAGGAAGCCATGCAACAAAAAATTGCTGAAATGAAAAGAAACTATCGGCAATCTGCGCAAACGACTTCTTCTCCCGTGTGGGACGAAATAGACAGGATTATGGACTCCTTGACCGAAAAGGAGTTTAGGTTTATGCAAGAGAATGAAGAATTTCAGCAAAGCAGCATGGAAATTCAGAGTATTCTCAACCGGGAGTATATGCGGATTATGAGACCGATAGTCGAAGGGACAAAGGACGGGAAAGATGCGTTGGACAAACACCTTACCCTCACCAAACGATTGAAGAAAACTGTTAAGGACGAAGCGGATAAAAAGGACGCCTTGATGAACGAATATATTACTCAGTACAGCGACATGAGCTGGAATGAATTTATGGATATGAAACAAAGAAAAACATCGTCTAAATCTAAGAAATAATGGAACTGAAAGAAAAACTGGAAGCTGTAAAAACAAAGTTTAATAGGGCTGCTCATACATGGATAGATGATAGGATCGATGATTTTACACGAAATAATCCCCAATTAAAAACTGTATCCACATACCTCAAACGTGGAGCAAAAAATTATTTGTTGAAAGAAGACAAAAAGATTAACGAACTTATCGATGGATTATCTTTATTTATTTGCGACGAAAATGGGAACATAGATGTTAATATGCTATTCGATGATTTCATTGAAATGTTCAATTCTATGGAAGAAAGAGAATTTAATCTGGGTATTCTTAAAGGTAATCTTGGCTCCGGGGCTATGAAAATAGAAATACCAAATAATCTCCTGACTAATTTGGTATTTGGAAATATGGGGTATATTCGTATTACATCGGGAGACTTAGTTGATCTTAAAGAATTATTTATAGCAGAATGAAAGCGTTATAAGCAGAAAATTTCAAAGGAATATTCGGAAATGCAAATGATGAACAGGGAAATGCCGGGGTGAGAAGCTCCGGCATTCGTGTTTAATTCCATGTCAATCATTTTTGCGGAAAATTTTCCACATCATTCGTTTTGTTAAATATTGATAAATCATAAAACATTTATACTATAATATTTTGTATATACAATAAAATGTAGTATCTTTACCATGTAATCAAAAACAAACAGTAACCAATTAAAAAAAACGATATGAAAACTCAAATTAAGTACTTAATCAGTGGTCGTAAAGATGTGATAATCGACGAAACGAATGCCAAGTATGACAATGCCAATAAATCTACCTCTCATAACGGGTTTGCAGGAACAAACAAAGAAGAACGCACAGAAATAGCACGGCGTGTGATAGAAGAAAATCCTGACGGGCTGAATATTGAGATTAAAGGTGTTTTATTGTCGTTAAATCGTATATCTTCTGAATCTGGCAAAACAGTCTGGTTTGAAAACGAAATTACGGAGGACGAATACAAGCGAATATTGGGTTACGATTATCCGTCTACCCAATCACAATGGTCGGCAACATTTCTAATAAACAACGATATGACGGTTGAAATTCAATTAGCAAAAAGGAAAAACGACAATAGCACATGGAAGTATAACCGTAATTTCAATATCGGAGAAGAATTTGTAACCATTCTATAAAATTATGAAAAGGGAATTTCCATTATTCATTGTAGACCATAACCGGGCGCACAAGTTCGGAGAAGTCGACTTCATATACTGTTCGGACATAGACAATGGATTCATCGCCAAAGTCGAGTATATGGACGGTATTGTTGAGGAAGTCGGAGAAGATTACCGCATAGAGCCCTGATTGTCAGGGTCGAATCTCTCCGCGAAGATCAGCATTAAGCGTATTACCGGTAAAAATCCTGATAAGACTAAAATACGGGGGCTTTTAAAACAGGCTATGAAGTATTATACATCGCTATCGACATTCTCGGCAGACATCGGCAATATTACGGTTCGGCAAATGGTGTTGTTCATTGATACGCTGATTTTAGACGGTCGTAAGAATGCAATTGCAGCAGGTAGTGATTATAATTATAGGAATACGGTATTAACATCTATCGCATTTTTAGAGGCGATAAAGAAGGAATTAATAGGAGTATGACAATAGAAGAATTATCGAAACAAGTGCGTAAGATTCGCGAAGAAAAGGGACTGTCCCAATATAATATCTGGAAACAGGGTATGAACTTTGGAACAGTCATTGCCATTGAAAGTGGGAAGAATGTCAACTTGAACAACTTCCTTAAATATTGTGAGATCGTAGGAATTGATGTAACTTTGGAAGAGAAAGAGTAAATAGGATTATAATATCTTGTGCAAATATTGTGCATATTTAAAATGTTAAAAGCGTAACACTGTATTATACAAAATGTTACGCTTTTCATTTGCGGAAGGAGGGGGAGTTGAACGTAAAAAGCGTTTTAACATTCATTTGCTTTATATCCCGATAAATACGGGCTTTTGGCGGTTATATTTAGGTTCGTTGTATGTTTAATGGTGTGATTTAACACATATTTTGAGTTTAATTTGTGCTTTATTTGTGCAAATAATTACTTACTTTGCACAAAACAAAATGCAATGGAATTATGGCAACCGTTAAAGCATACGTTCGTTCCAGCAAAAAAAATAACATAGTAAATGTACGTTTCCGACTATCTACTCCGGGGGCAAAATTATTATATTATGTAAGCGATTTACAGATAAACGTAGATCTTTTCGACAACAAGAGAGAAGAAATAAAATCGAGGGCGTTGTACCCAGATAAAGAGAGACGAATTTTCAACGAAAAAGTGAATGAATTAAAGTCTCTTATACTTCGGACATGGGAGGAAAGAGGAGACGACTACCAGCCAACGAGCGAATGGCTGCGTAATGCCATGCAGCGTAGAGTGAATGGTGAAACACCTGTTAATGATGATTTCTTCGATATATTTGACAAATTCCTAACCTATAAACAATACGATGAGAAGCGAGAGGAACATTATGATGTTTTAAAGCGGATAATGATCAGGTATGAAAATTACGAAATTTTTAATGGAGGAAAATTCAGGTGGAGCCTCGAAATATCTGCATTTGATTTGTCTGATTTCGAAGATTATTTAAAAAACGAGTATAGATTAGCAGAATTATACCCGTCGTTATATGAGGGTGTCAAGAAGTTATCGCCGAGAGGTAGAAATACTATTGCTAACATGATGACGAAGTTAAGGGTGTTCTATCTTTGGGCTGTGAGAATGGGGGAGACAACGACCAACCCTTTTGCAAATTATTCCATAAAGGAGCAAATATATGGGAGGCCTTATTTCCTTACCTTAGAAGAACGTGACAGGGTGTACAATTTTCCAATGCCGAACAATCCTTTTCTTGCTATACAGCGTGATATATTTGTCTTTCAATGTATGATTGGTTGTAGAGTAAGTGATTTGTACAGGTTAACTCGTGAAAACATCAATGACGGGGCTATTGAATATGTTCCGACAAAAACGAAAGGGGATAATCAGGAATATGCTCGTGTACCTTTGACGAAAAAAGCGATTGAAATATTGGGAAAGTACAAGGAATATGGAGGACGTACCCTTTTTCCCTTTATCTCTGAGCAAAAATACAATGATTCCATCAAGAAGATTTTAAAAATGGCGGGCATCGACAGAAAAGTCACCGTCATAAATCCGGTAACGCAGAAAGAGGAGCAAAAGCCTATATATGAGATTGCCAGCTCGCACCTCGCACGTCGTACATTTATCGGGAATATTTATAAAAAAGTAAAAGACCCGAATATTATCGGGTCTATGAGCGGTCATGTAGAGGGCAGCAAGGCATTTGCCCGTTATCGTGACATAGATGATGAAATCAAGTTAGATGTGTTGAAAGAGATAGAGTGAGTATTATAGCGAATAAATCCTATTTTATGTATTTAAAAGCATAGCAACTAAAAAGCATACCTATTTCTTTTCCGTCACTATTTCTCAACGGAGTGTATCGCATATTCATGATTCCGTCGCAATCTATTTTCTTTACTTCATTGAATACAGCACTCAGCACGTCGTTGTAATCTACATCTTTCCAGCCTCTGATAGAGCGATTCATCTCTTTTTCCATATATACTACTCCCGGATAAGCCGTAACAAATATTTCTTGAACAATAGTATAATTAACTTTTGGTTCGTTTAGGAAAACTTCACACCCCTTGTTTATTAAAAGCGAATAATCGGCAACATGGCTTTTTACTGTATATTCTTGTGTAATACACCCTGTTAAAAATAGGACAAGTATTGTAAATACTATCTTTTTCATGCTTATCTAAATTTGGACACAACTATTCAACCTTTTTAGTATCTGTTATTTCCGTAATTGCCTTGTTAAAATAATAACGTGTCTTTGATATAACCTTTTGACCTAATTTGTTATTTCCTCTACAAGTGAAATTAGTCCACCAGCCATTATGTTCTGGAACAAATGATGATTGAATTTCGTCCATTCTTTTGTTTACTGATTCCATCTCTGCAATTACCTGTTTCGCACTATCTGTCCACATGTCCATGTTTCGGTAATCGGAACTAACATTTGAAATAAAGTAATTTGATTTTGCGTCTAAAACTTTTAACTTCAATCCAAGATTATAATATTCTTCGTTGTCTGATAGTACGCTGAAAGAGCTATCGAGGGGTGTCATCTCTACAAATTCGTAGCTGCTCCAATCATTCATTGTTTTTTTAAGTTGATCTTCTATTAAACTGCGAGCTTTGTCTTCATTTGTCTGTGTGCAAGAGGCGAAAGCTAATAGTAAGATGGTGAATAAGAGTAATGTAAGATTTTTCATAACTATATGTGTTTGTAAATTATGTTGTAAAACTAAGTTTTTAGTATAAAGAATCATTGTTATATTCGCTATATTTAGAAGCAAAAAAACTGTAACCTAAAAATCATTTCTTATCTAATGCGCTTCTCAATATACATATTAAATCGTCTTTTGACTTTATTGTAGCTTCATGTCCGCTGATAATTCTTTCAAGGTCTTGTATCCTCTGGTTAAGTCTATTTATTTCGTTCAGGTAATCATGAGCGCCTGAACTGGTATTCTCTATTGTGACCCTTCCGTCTGGATCAATAATTTTTTGCTGACCTCTTTCCGGCAAAGATATGGAAATATTACCATTATTGATATTTCCATGACTATTTTGTATAATTCCTCTATTGTTATTGTTGCTATCAATAATGCTTGAATTATTTCTTTCATTAATCATATTTCCCTCTCCTGTGAGAAGCCACACTCTATTTAATTCAGGGAATACAGATAAAATCTTGTTTGCCATTGTGGTTGAAATTTCTTTTGTTTTCCCATTTTGAACATCGTATATTCCTTGCGGCCTACCATATCCACATTTCTCAGATAATGACTTAGCATTTATACCATAGTAATTCAGAATGGCTTCTAATCTTTGCGCGGCGTTCATGTGTTAAATATATATAATATCCAAATATTTTCTGTTTTATCTGTATATATTGCAGAAATATTCTGTATCTTTGTATTGTGTTAATACAACAAAGGTAGTAAATAAAATTAAAAATACAAATACCTAATAAAAGTTAGCTCATTGGCGTAATGAATAACGGAATCGAACACCGAGAGTCGCAATAGCGGGAACGCCGAGACTTGCGATCGGTCGGGGTGAAGTAACGAAGTCGTGACGTGTAAGTAATATCCGGCAATTCGGCAACCGGGCACGCTTCACCAAGTTCAATAAAATAGAAACGAACAAAAAGAATGGAGAGAGAAAGGGATTGGCAAATTTTGTCAAAAGTAGTTCAGACAGCTTTCCATTACCCTATATTTCCCCTGCCCGTCGGATTCGGGTTGGAAAACAGTCATCTGTTGCAGGGGAACTATTGGAAGATTGCTCATATAATATAGAAAACTATTTTTTTGATAAGTTTTCGATTGTCCTTTGTTGGCTTTCGATGACAGAAAACAAGCGTTCCTGTGTTATCGGGGCTGCATTCTCTGGGGTGTTATTATCTAAAAACATTTCACCCTTACCTCTCAATAACCAATCTGGGTTTATTCCATCGATACTATTTAGGATTAAAAGAACAGGTTCTATACCGAAACTTTCTCCGGGACGAATTAGTTTCCTAATATACACTTCTGATTTTCCAATAATGGAGGCAGCTTCTTTGACGCTAATTCTTTTCGTTTTGAGAATTTCTGAGAATCTTTCGTTAATAGTCATATTGTTAATAATTCTAAACACTATATATTTTTATACTATTTGGTATTGATTTTATACTAAATAGTATTACTTTTGTATCACAACAACAGAACAAAGATAAATAAAAACAGAGATTAAACCAATACCTAATATAAGCTATGACAACGGAGCAATATGAAATGGTTAGCCTGTCGATAAGCGACTATACAATCAACAAGATTCGCCGAGAAGTAGAGAAGCAACTCGAATATGTGGTGAGCGAGCGGATAGGAGAGGACAAATCGATGTATGGAGACCTCGATTTGGACGTAGAGGTTGACGATGAGATATTACCCGTACACGTAATATACGATGCATACGATGGTACGACGGTTACATACGGCGATTATTTCACTCCCGATTATGTGGACGGATCCATCGAAGTGAAATACGAGGTCGAGGTGTACGACGAGGACGGTATAGAAATGTGCAAGTTTAATGACAGCTTCGAATTTGAATAAAACAAGAATATGTACAGATTATTTATAGCCATCTGCCTGCTGCTCATGTTCGCCTCTTTTTTCGGGGTAATAGCAGCATTCATCAATGCCAGTATCGGACAGCTCATTATAAGCATGGCTTTCTTTGCATTATCGACATTTGCCCTGTCGGGTGTGCAGGACGAGAAAACGAACTAACACGGGAATGTTACGAGGAGGGAGCCAGAGCCTAAAAAAACAATAGGGTCGGCTCCTTTTATTATATAAAAAACAAGAATATGGAAACGATGAAAATACAAGTAGGATTCAGGTGCATAGCCGATGTAAAGCGGATAATACCCAAGCCGAAAGGAGTACGTGGAAAGTGTAAGTACATGATTCGTATGGAGGTTGGAGATGCTTTCTATGACGATATTAAGACATGTAGTGCTTATCGCCGGTTGAAGTCTTACATGAAACAACTGGGAAACTCTCATGAGTATGGAGTTGGTAAAGTATCTGTGGAGAACGATGGAATGCCTGAATGGAGGACATTGGTATGGAGAAAGAGCTGATATTGACTGCCGGAGAATGGGCAGTCGCTAAGGAGTACGCAAAGGGGCTTCAAGACAAAGAGGTCGCAGAAAATCTGGGGAAGTCTGTATGGACGACCAAGACGCAGAAAAAAAGCATATACCTCAAATTAGGTATATCGACCAGCAGTGAATTGACTCTGTATGTCATTTGCCGGTACTTGGGAAAGGCTTTCGATTTGAAAAAGATACGACAATTCGGGGTTTCTATCCTATTCAGCCTGTTGTTCGTCGTTGTGCAGGTATTCGGAGACACTGGCGATATGTGCAGGTTGAGGAATGCGAGAGTAAGAGCGTCAATGAGAGTGGAAAAACGATTAAAAGATTAATGGATATGGGAATAGAAGATACAATCATCAAGGTAGTGAGAGATGAAAACAATATGTTGCTCGGAAAATTGGAAGATGTAATTAACCATGCAATATCCGGTATAAAGAAAGGCTATGGAGATATATTCTTGCCTGATTATGTACCGGTTAGAAAGGCAACAGAATTATTAGGGTGCACTTACAAAGAATTGTTGAAGCGTTTGAATGCAATTAACGCCAAACCGGAAAAAATCGGCACACGTAACTGTATTACCAGAGATGAACTTTTGAAAATCATGAATTAAATAAGTAGCTATAATTCCATATAAATCAAGCATATACACCGCCCGTCCGGGAGGATATGCGGTGTATAAAAAGAAACATAACCCTTTAAACAAAAAAAATATGTCAGAGTACGAAGTATTACAGGTTCAAGCACAGCCACAAGTCATGCAAATAGACGCTCTCGAAAGAGCAAATGTAGACACCCAAGTAGCCACGGCGAAAAAATATCCTCGGGATATGCGTCGTAGTCTTGATGACTCTATCGTTATGGCTACCCTCGATAAAGAAACGGCACAATCGTGTGGATATGCGCTACCAAGAGGTAACAAACCTATTACTGGGCCATCTGTTCACTTGGCGAAAATAATCGTTTCAAACTGGGGGAATATGCGCACCGAGGCAAAGGTGGTTCAGATTACAGACACGCAAGTGGTAAGCCGTGGCACAGCTTGGGACTTGGAGAAAAACGTGGCAAGTGCTTTTGAGGTTCGTCGCTCTATCATTGACAAAAACGGGAAACGGTATCCAAACGACATGATAACCGTAACTGGCAATGCCGCAAACGCAATAGCCTATCGAAACGCCGTATTTTCGGTTATTCCAAAAAGCATCACCGATAAAGTCTACCAAGCAGCTCAAAGTTTCATTACTGGCGACCTGTCCGACGAAGATAAGCTCAAAAAGACAAGGGCGAAGTGGATTGCGTTTTTCAAAAACGAGTATGGTATTACCGAGGAAGAGGTAATCAAGTTGTGCGGAAAGCAGACAATTAACCAGATTCGAGGAAATGAGATTGCGTTGCTGTCCGGCATTGACCAGTCGCTCAAAGACGGTGACACAACGGTAGAAGAACTTATGAAGCCATACCGAGGCACGAAAAGCAGCAAATTCAAAGATATAGCCGGAGAAGCAGCCGGTGTCAAAGAGGGAATCAATCAGGAAGGAACTAAACAGACACTGTTCGACGATGGAAGCACAAAGGACTCTTGAATGGTACAGGAAACGCCTCGGCTGTTTCACGGGCAGCCGCATAGGCGACCTAATGAAAGCGAACCGAAGCGGAAACGGGTTCGGGGAATGCGCCATGAACTATATTTACCAAGTAGCGGGAGAGCGCATGCTCAACCCAGCTATGATAAACGACGATGGTTTTTTCTCCGACTATATCACCCAGACCGACATATCGACCAAGCAAATGCGATGGGGAACGGAGAACGAGCCCGATGCCCGGCGCATATACGAACTTAAAACAGGACGCCGTGTCGTCGAGGTAGGACTATGCAAACACCCCACCATTGCCCATTTCGCAGCCAGCCCCGACGGATATTATTACGATGAGAATAAGCGGGAGAAAGGGGTAATCGAGATAAAAAGCGTGGGAACGGCCACATACGCCAAATACTTCCACAAGATAAAGGACAACGATACCCTCCTGTCCACGGAGCCTAAGTACTATTACCAAATCATGTCCGAACTCATGTGCGTTGAATCCGATTGGTGCGATTTCATCGTATATAACCCGTTCGAGAAGCCCTCCATGTTTATCAGACGGATATATCCAGATGATAACATCTTCAAGAAGATAGCCGAAAGGATATGCGAAGCCGATGAATTAGTTAATGAAATAATCAATTCATGAAAGACTATGAAATACAGTCAATCGTCAGCCTGCTGGAAAGATCGGCAAAAGCGTTGGAAAAGTCCGACGACTACCGGCATAAAGAGCTGGCAAGATTGATGAGAAATAAAGTCAAACAATTAAATAAGAAATACAATGGACAAAAATGAGATCTTAAATAGCGACTATGATGTCCGCGTTAGTGTGGCAGAAAACCCCAACACACCCGTCGATGTGCTCATGGAGTTGGCAAAGGATAGCGACTGGCATGTCCGCGTTAGTGTGGCAGAAAACCCCAACACACCCGTCGATGTGCTCATGGAGTTGGCAAAGGATAGCGACTGGCATGTCCGCGTTAGTGTGGCAGAAAACCCCAACACACCCGTCGATGTGCTCATGGA
>ENA-OVGI01000309-OVGI01000309.1-human-gut-metagenome-genome-assembly--contig:-NODE-309-length-41277-cov-6.685726_pt1 | contig 41277 bp, 32 predicted proteins | sample MGYA00237771_ERZ505421 | MGnify/ENA primary metagenome ERZ505421 (study PRJEB26158, sample SAMN06016378) | human gut metagenome | biome: human gut; feature: ankylosing spondylitis patient; material... | reverse complement strand
TTTGTAAGTTTGTCGTTATAATTGTATTCTTTCTGTCTGTATGCCATAATCATTCACCTTTACTTGTAGTAATCCTCCTCTGATGTTTTCATGAGATGGAAGTGATTCCGGTGATGATTCTGGATGCTCATCACACTCCATCTTTTTAAGCACCTGCCTGTACATCGAGTAGCGACAGGAGTTTATTTCAATGCATTTACGAGCGGCTTCTTCTGCAATGCCTTTAGGGATTGCTTTTACTCGATGTAGTATCCCGGCACATGCATTGAATGCTTGCTCTTCGTGCTTAGAAGATTTTAGGATTCGATCAATCAATTCCGACATGGAAGGACCGAACACAGACGCCCAGCGCCTGTAATAGTTTCCATCTTTCGAATTGATTTCCTGATAATAAAGGTGTTCCGGAGGCATATGCTCATCCGCAGTTATGTACAACGGAAAATCCTTATAAGATCTTCTGTGCGTGCAGATCAGACGGTTGTACTGATCACAGATACGAATCTCAGAAGAATATACATTAAGAACTAAGACTTGACAAAATCAAACCAATACTCTATATTTAGCAGTGGAGATTCTATACCCAAAAACAGAAAATGTGAATGCACAAATGAAGGAGATGTGAAAAAACTCGATTGAGTTTTTTTGCATCTCCCTTTTTGTACCTGTTGTGTATAAATGACTGAAATCATGCGCAAAGAAAGCGCTCTTCCCCTACCCCATAGAAATTCTTTTTTTGAATCTATGCGGCAGTTCTGTTTCTCATCTTTTTTTTCTGATATTTATATAGATTGTGGCCTATCGCCACAAGTAAAACTTCCAGTTTGTTTGAAGTGCTCCATCAAAGGAACGAAACAATCCATATCCGAACGATAATGGTTCACGTCAACAACTGCAATATATTCATCTGCTACACCAATCTGTACATTATATGCTGGCAGAAGCTGATCATTGCCCATGTAATCCGTTTTGATACGCATAAAGGTAGCTGAGTTATCTGTTTTAGAGTAACTGTTTCGATTAGGACCACAGATTTCAATTTTTTGTATGTATTCTTGAAGTTTCTGACAGAAAGTAGTCAAGTGTTCATAATGACGCTGTTCTTTGGATTTTCGCTTTCCACTTCCGTAAACAAATGTACTTGTATCCAGTTCCCATAAAAGTACTAGCTGCTCAACGATTTCATTCAGATAATCCGGTACATACTCCGGATTTGTTGTGATCTGCACCCCGCTCCATGCGATTTCTGCATTAATCTCCTCAATCTCCGCAGTGATTTTTTCGTAAAGCTTGTAACGGAACTTTTCGGTAGCCTTCTTCCATACCCAGGTATACTTGTTTGCGTTTGCTTCAAACTTGGAGCCGTCGATGTAGAGATGTTGCAGATCTACATGCTCATCGTTAAAGATAGCATGATTGATGTCGTTAAAAATGTTTTCAATCTTATCTTGAAGTATTTCATTGATGAAATATCCAAAGGTTCTGTATGACGGAGTCTGATGATCCATGAGATACATGAACCTGATATTAACTTTGCAGTTGTCTTCCAGTTCTCTCAGAGAGCAGTAGCCGCTAGTCATAAATCCGAAAAGTACTGTTTTTAACATGTTGACTGGATTATATCTGAGTCGTCCGGTTGTGTACTCCGGAATATCCGTCAGATACTTGTTTAAATCGATTCCTCCCATCAATCTGTCAAATGTTAAAACAGGATCCAGCAGATCCAAACAATCTGAAAGAAACAGTGGTAAATATCCTTGTTTTGAATTACAATAATTATTGTGTAAAGTTTTCATCGCAAGTTAATTTTACCACAAAAATAGGACCTTTCGCATGAACGAATGGTCCTATTTCTTTTAGGGACTTATTTCACATCCCCGCGACGCAACTCTCGGGTTTTCTGTGAACTTTGTTCACAAAAAACACCTCGCGGAATGTTACCAGTGAACCAATGGTATTTAGATAATGCAAACAATACTTGATGAAATTCCATGTTAAACGATGCTGTAGGCTTCAAACATAGTTGAAAGCTTGATTGCCAGTAAATAAACTATTTATTTTCAACGACAAATAAGATGATGTGATTTTATTAAAAGGAAGAGTTTCGCCGGCGGATATGAATATGGCGGTAGAGGAAGCAAGAAAGTTTACACTGGATATATGTGAACAGTTTTGGTAAGGTGAAAGATTTAATTATTTAAAGTTTTTGACTTTAAACCGTAAAAGTACTTGCGTTTAAGGGTTAATATGGGCTATACTATCATGGTATCTGTCCGGGAATCAGGCTGTTGTAGATGACGTGAGCAGCATGTATCCCGGATGTTGTGAGTATGGAAGAGGGTTTAAAGTATGATAGTTACTCTGATTGAGAAAGTATATAGTTTTCTGTGGGGAGATCTGGTGCAGATTCCACTGCCGGGCGGCAGCACTCTGGGGATTTCGCTTCTGATTATATTACTGATTCCTACAGGAGTTTATTTTACGGTTCGGACGCGTTTTCTGCCGATTCGCCTGTTCCCGGATATGGTGCAGGCACTGGTTGAGAAGAAACAAGAAAAAAACAGTCTGTCTTCATTTCAGACACTGATCGTTTCGACGGCAACCCGTGTCGGTATGGGAAATCTGGTCGGTGTTGTTGCGGCAATTTCGGCAGGCGGCGCCGGTGCGGTTTTCTGGATGTGGGTGACGGCAATTATCGGTTCATCAACAGCTTTTATTGAAGCGACACTGGCACAGCTTTATAAAGAAAAAGATCCGCTGTACGGAGGTTATCGCGGCGGTCCGGCGTATTATATTCATGCATATGTAGAAGAAAAACAGAAGAAAAAGAGAAACAAAGTGGTGCTTTCTGTGTTGTTTGCAATCTCCGGTCTGATCTGCTGGTGCGGTATCAGTCAAGTGATCAGCAATTCTGTTGTTTCTTCATTTAAAAATGCATTTTCCATTCCGCCGATCTATATGACGGTAGTACTTGTTGCTGTGGCTGCTGTGATAGTGCTTCGTAAAGATGCGACAGTTAAGATCCTGGATATGGTAGTGCCGGTCATGGCGGTATGCTATTTTGCAATCACGATTCTGATCATTGTGATGAATCTTGGAAGTTTGCCGGGTGTTTTTGCAAGAATTTTTGAGGAAGCATTTGGATTCCGACAGGCAGCAGCCGGCGGTTTTGGCGCAGTCCTAATGAATGGAATCAAACGTGGACTGTTTTCGAATGAAGCAGGTTCCGGATCTGCTCCGTGTGCGGCAGCAGCGGCAGAATGTGACCAGCCGGTCAAAGCCGGATTGGTACAGGCGCTCGGGGTATTTGTGGATACGATCGTGATCTGCAGCTGTACAGCATTTATCATGCTGCTTGCGCCGGAAGAAAAAGTTACAGGACTTTCCGGAATGGATCTTCTGCAGACAGCAATGGAACATCATCTTGGCCGTTTTGGTGTGATCTTTATTGCGGCGACACTGTTTTTATTCAGTTTTTCGACGTTTCTGGGCATCCTTTTTTATGCGAGATGCAATGTTGCATATCTTTTCGGAGATAACTGGGCTTCACAGACTGCATACAAAGTACTGGCGCTTGTGATGCTGTTCATCGGCGGCCTTGCAGCATATACATTTGTGTGGGATCTTGGTGATGTTGGAATCGGACTGATGACGATCTTTAATATCATCATTCTTTACCCACAGGGTGAGAAGGCTCTGAAAGAACTGAAAGAATACGAAAAAGAAAAAAGAAAATGAAAAACACAAAGAGAAAGCATTTGAAACTATGTCTGTTGTTATTGTTTATGGTTTTGGGATGTTTTGCGATAACCAATGTCAGGACGACAACGGTGCAGGCATCATCGCGGACGTTCAAATCAAATGGCAAAACCTATATGGAAAAGCATAATGACAATACACTTAATACGGTATTGTATCAAAAAGTTTCCGGATGTTACAAACAGGTTGCGAAATCGTCAAGATATCTCATCTACAGATTTTCTTATGGAAAGAAATTGTATTTTTCAAGTGCTGACGATGAAGGAACAGGTATTACCTGCACATATACGAAAGGTAAAAATGGATTTAAAGTAGTATATTATAACGGTTCATTTTTACTCCTGCAGAATATTGAGTCAATAGACATCTCCTGTGTCCCGGGAATGGAATATATTGAAAACGATGAAGAACTGTATGACCGTGAACCGTTTACGGTAGAAGAGGAGAAACTTCGAAAAGAAGCAGTACAGGAACTTCTGATATACCAGGGGTAATTTTCGAACATTTTTTGGGGATGTGAAAAAACTCAATCGAGTTTTTTCACATCCCCTTTTTCTAATTTTGATAGAAACTTGAGAACAATAATTTTCAAAAAGTCAATTATCAATTTGTAATGTTTTTTGAAGAAAGACAAAAATATCTGTTGAAAGAAAAGTTGTTGCATGATATTTTAACCGTAAATACGGAATTAAAATATGAAAATACGGATAGATGAAATACTGATGGAGGAAAAGATAATTATCAGTGAAAGAATTTTTTGTGTGATGGAGCAGAAGAACATAACGCAGTTGGAACTCTCAAGAAGGACCGGGATTGCAACAAGTAACATCAGTGACTGGAAGAAGAAAAAGACGAATCCCAAAGCGGACTGTCTGCTGTCTATATGTGATGCATTGGAGATTACTCCCGAACAGCTTTTGTTTTGAAAATGAATATATTTCGTTGACAGATATTGCAAAATATAGAAATGATAATGATCCCAGATTTGTCATTTAGAACTGGATGCGAAACAGAAATACAGTTGAGTTTTTGGCTGTTTGGGAAGAACTTCATAATCCAGATTTTAACCGTGTGCAATTCGAGGCGGTTAGAAGTGAGGCAGGATTAAACAGGTTTGTTATGACGCCAACCAAATGGATTGAACAGACCAATGCTATTGGAATAGTGTCAAAAGCAGGCAGATATGGTGGTGGAACTTATGCACATAGCAATATTGCAATGACATTTGCTACATGGATTTCTCCGGAATTTCAACTGTATATTATGAAAGATTACCGCAGGTTAAAACAAGATGAAAATAGTCGACTTTCATTGGACTGGAACTTGAACAGGGCTTTATCAAAGGTGAACTACCGTATTCACACGGATGCGGTGAAGGAAAATTTGATTCCACCAGAGCTGACACCGGAACAGATTGCTTATACATATGCCAGTGAAGCAGATCTTTTAAATGTTGCTTTATTGGCAATCAGGCAGATGGATACATTAGCCAGTATCAATTTATCAGCGGTTTCGGCACTTCCTGGAGGTGATATATAAATTGAAGAAAGAAAAAATCAAAGTATATTTATACACCCGTGTTTCCACAACCATGCAGATAGATGGTTATTCTCTGGATGCACAGAAAACAAAAATGAAAGCGTTCTGCGACTATAATGAATATGAAATTGCCGGTGAGTATGAGGATGCTGGAAAATCCGGCAAATCAATAGAGGGAAGATTTGCCAATAAGTAAAGGGGATACACTCCATGCCCGAACAGCCACCCTCCTCATGCAAAAAATATGCCTGTCAGATGCGTCAAGTAACACGGGTATCTGACAGGCATATTTTTTTGCTTATACGTTGAAGCGGAACAAAATGACATCGCCGTCTTTTACGACATATTCTTTTCCTTCCAGACCGACAAGCCCTTTTTCCTTGGCGGCTGTATAAGAACCACAGTCCAATAAATCCTGATAGTTGACAACTTCGGCACGGATGAAGCCGCGTTCAAAATCGCTGTGGATTTTTCCGGCAGCCTGCGGCGCTTTCGTACCTTTAACGATTGTCCATGCACGGGTTTCGGTTTCACCGGCAGTTAAGTAACTGATCAGACCGAGGATACGGTAACTTGCGGCAATCAGCTTATCAAGACCGGAAGAACTGATGCCTAAGTCTTCTAAGAACATTTTCTTTTCGTCATCATCCAGTTCGGAGATTTCCTGTTCAATCTGCGCGCAGATAACGAAAACTTCGCAGTTTTCCTTTGCTGCAAATTCACGTACAGAAGCTACATATTTGTTGGAAGCACCGTCATCCGGTAAATCATCTTCTGTAACATTGGCAGCAAAGATGACCGGTTTTGCTGTTAATAAGTTATATTCTTTCATGAGTGCTGCTTCATCATCGTCTTCCAGTTCAAAATTCTTAGCCAGATTTCCGGCTTCAAGGAAAGCAATCAGACGCTCAATTAAATCACATTCTTTTAAAATTTCTTTATTGTTGTAAGCTGCTTTTTTCTGTTTTGCAAGACGTCTTTCCAGAATTTCGATATCTGAAAAGATTAACTCCAGATTAATCGTTTCAATATCACGGAGCGGGTCGATAGAACCGTCTACATGGACAATATTGGAATCTTCAAAACATCTGACAACGTGAACAATGGCATCAACTTCACGGATATTGGCAAGAAACTGGTTTCCAAGACCTTCACCCTTAGAAGCCCCCTTTACAAGCCCTGCGATATCAACGAATTCGATGACGGCAGGGGTAATCTTTGCAGAATTGTATAATGCTGCAAGCTTGTTTAAACGTTCATCCGGAACGGCAACGACACCTACATTCGGGTCAATGGTGCAGAACGGGTAGTTGGCAGATTCAGCGCCAGCTTTTGTTAATGAGTTAAAAAGCGTACTTTTGCCGACATTTGGCAAACCTACAATACCGAGTTTCATAAAATCTCTATCTCCTTTGTTTTTATGGGGATTTCCCCTGATTTTTAAAAATGTCAGATACAACCGTATATTTTACTATAAAAAAGCATTGAATTCAACATGGTAGTGCCAACTTTAGAAAAAAATGAAATCTTTCCGATAGGCAGGTACAACAAAAAAGCAGTCATCAGGGTGCAGAATACGCGGAAGATGTCAAATCCGGTGGATAACTTTCAGACAGGCGGAAAAACTGTGAATTTAATGCGTTAAATTCTAAAAAAACACTTGTATTTTTCCACAAATAAGTATAGAATTGACTCTAAAGTGGTGGAAAGTGGTGGCAAATGGTAAAAAGTGGTAGACGGAGGAACAACAATCATGTTTATGGGTGAATACAACCATACAATTGATGGTAAGGGACGAGTCATTGTTCCTGCAAAGTTCCGCGATGCCTTAGGGGACGGTTTTGTCGTAACCAAGGGATTAGACGGCTGCCTTTTTGTTTATCCGCCGGATGCATGGCAGGCATTTGAAGAAAAGCTTCAGTCGCTGCCGCTGACCAATAAAAACTCCAGACAGTTTGCACGTTTTTTCCTTGCAGGAGCGGCATCCTGTGAAGTTGATAAACAGGGAAGAATTCTTCTGCCGCAGGTTCTTCGTGAATTTGCGGGACTTGAAAAAGAAGTTGTGATGGTCGGGGTTGCCAACCGCGTGGAAATCTGGAGTAAAGAACGCTGGCAGGAATGTATTGACAGCTATGATGACGATATGGATGAAGTGGCAGAGAATATGGAGAGTTTAGGATTTTCTATTTAGACTGCCCGTAAAAAGATGCGTTTTGAAAATGGAGAAAAACATGGAATTTAAACACAAGTCTGTATTATTGCAGGAAACGATTGACAATTTAAATATCAGACCGGATGGAATCTACGTGGACGGAACGCTGGGCGGTGGTGGACATTCTTATGAAATTGCCAGCAGGCTTTCATCCAAAGGAAGACTCATCGGCATTGATCAGGACGAGGCGGCAATTGCAGCAGCCGGTGAACGGTTAAAGCCGTTTGCAGACAGAGTCACCATTGTACGGAATAATTATTGTAATATGGATATGGTATTGAAGGACTTAGGAATTGAAAGAGTCGATGGGATTCTTTTGGATTTAGGCGTGTCTTCTTACCAGTTAGATACCGCAGAAAGAGGATTTACCTATAAGACGGATGCACCACTTGACATGCGTATGGACAGACGGCAGCAGATGACGGCAAAAGATATTTTGAATGAATACAGCGAAATGGAACTTTACCGCATTATCCGGGATTATGGTGAAGATAAATTTGCAAAGAATATCGCAAAGCATATTGTGGCAGCAAGAAGCGAAAAGCCGATAGAAACTACATTTGAGTTAAATGAAATTATCAAGGCGGCGATTCCAATGAAATGCAGGGCTGTTGGAGGACATCCGTCTAAGAAGACATTTCAGGCGATACGGATTGAACTGAATCATGAACTGGACGTATTGAATAATTCAATTGACAGCATGATTGAACATTTAAATGACAAAGGACGTTTCTGCATTATTACATTCCATTCGTTAGAAGACCGGATTGTAAAGGTGCAGTTTAAAAATAATGAAAATCCATGTACCTGCCCACCGGATTTCCCGGTGTGCGTATGTGGGAAAAAATCTAAGGGAAAAGTAATTACAAGAAAGCCAATTCTTCCGTCAGAAGAAGAGCTTGAAGAAAATAAAAGAGCAAAAAGCGCAAAGCTGCGTGTGTTTGAACGCAGGAGATAAGCTTAAAAGTGTGTAATGTTTTACAAACGTAAAAAAAGTCAGCAGGGAGGAAAGTAAATGGCGCGCAAAAGTTATGGAAACACCATAAAGTATGAAAAAAGAACCGGTTATGTTCAGGGAAATACGGTAAGAAAACTGCAGGTAGCAGAACCTTATTCCAATGATCCGACAAGTATTGAACAGCTTGAGGAAGAACGAAAAAGAAAACGGGAACAGCAAAGAAAGATAGGACGTGCCAATAAGATGAACTTTCTTTATACAGTGGCAGTAACGGCAGTGGTAGCTGTGATGTTCGGACTGTGCTACCAGTATCTGAATTTACAGTCGGAGGTAAAGACTAATGCAGCCGCAGTATCTGATCTGGAAATGCAGTTAAATACCCTGACGTCACAGAATGATGAACGTGAAGCACAGGCAGAAGCCGATATCGACTATGATGCAATTTATGATACAGCTGTCAATGAACTGGGAATGGTTTATCCGGCAAAAGGACAGGTTATCCGTTACGCAGCAGGCGAGAGTGAATATGTAAAGCAGTATCAGAATATTCCGAATGCAGACTAAAAAGATACATTGGAGATACATAAATGGTAGAAAGTAGTCAGGAACGTGCAAAACGAAATAAATACAGAAGAAAAAAAGCAATGCTCAAAAAAGTACACAAAAAAGCCGGCATTGCTTTTTTGTGTGTTATGGCAGCACTGGCAGTTTTAGCAGGAAGAATCGCATGGATTAATTATAATCACGGTGATGCATATTCCAAAGCTGTGTTAGACCATCAGACGTATACGTCAACAACAATTCCGTATAAGCGGGGACAGATTCTGACCTCGAATGGAAATATTCTTGCGTACAGCGAAAGAGTGTACAACCTTATATTAGATCCGAAGCTGGTGCTTTCCGATGAGAAGTATAAAGAACCGACCTTAAATGCGCTGGTACAGTGTTTTGGATTAAACCGTCAGGAATTGGAACAGACATTGGCAGTGAAGAAAGATTCCCAGTACGAGCGTCTGGCGATGGGACTGACTTCGGATGAGATTGCTGATTTTAAGGCACTTGTTGCAGATACAAAAAACAATCCGAATATCAAGGGTGTGTGGTTTGAAAATTCCTATGTCAGAAAATATCCATTTTCAACTATGGCATGTGATGTTGTTGGTTTTGCAAGTGCGGCAAACGGCGGTGAACTGGGACTGGAAAGCTATTATGATGATGAACTTTCAGGAACAGACGGCGTATCCTACAGTTATGTCAATGATAATCTTGATGTGCAGGAAACAACCAAAGATGCTGTAGACGGCAACAATATTGTGACAACCATTGACTATAATGTACAGCGGATTATTGAAAAACACATTGCGGCATATAATGAAGAAAAGCCGTCCAGTGCAACAGCGGTACTGGTAATGAATCCGAATAACGGAGAAGTGCTTGGCATGGCAAGTTATCCGTATTTTGACCTGAACAATCCGAGAAGCCTTGAAAGTTCGTATTCTCAGGAACAGCTGGCAACGATGTCTGATGAAGATATGACAAATTCGCTGTATAAAATCTGGAGAAATTACTGTATTTCAGAAACCTTTGAACCGGGTTCGACCTTTAAGCCGTTCACCGTCGCTTCGGGACTGGAAGAAGGTGTAACATATGACGGGGATGTCTTTTACTGTAACGGTTATGAAGAAATCGGCGGTTATACCATTCGCTGTCATGTATACAATAAAACGGGCAAACATGGAGATATTACACTGGAGCAGGCACTCATGCAGTCCTGTAACCCGGCAATGATGGATATTGCCGCACGTCTTGGCGGTGTGAAATTTGCCCAGTACCAGAGATTGTTTGGATTTGGCAGTAAGACAGGAATCGACCTTCCGTCAGAGGAAAACGGTATCATAAAAAAGAGCGATATGTCAGAAACAGACGTTGCAACCAATGCATTCGGACAGAATATCAATGTAACCATGATTCAGATGGGGGCAGCATTTTCTTCATTAATCAATGGCGGCAGCTATTATCAGCCGCATATTGTAAAGCGTATTGAAAAAGATACGGGTGAAGTTGTAAAGACCTTTGAACCAACACTGGTGCGTCAGACAGTAACGGCTTCAACATCGCAGCTGCTGCGTAAGTATTTAAAATCCACGGTTGATGACGGACTTGCAAAAAAAGCAGGTGTTACCGGTTATTCAATAGGTGGTAAGACCGGTACGGCGCAGAAGGGCAAACGAGAGGATTTAAAATGGATTGTATCTTTCATCGGCTTCGCACCGGTGGATAATCCGCAGGTGATGGTTTATGTATTGATTGATGAACCGGACGGAACAACGGGAACGAGTGGAACTACTTCAGATACGCTGATTTTAAGCCATGATATTTTAGAGGAACTGCTTCCGTACATGAATATTTTCAAAGATGCAGAGGCAGAGCCGGTGGATGCAGCAGACAGTGAAGACGAAAATACAGTCAGCATTACCGTTCCGAATACCAATGTGCAGGATAGTACATCAGCAACACCATAAAAAAGTATAACTCCGGGTAGACGTTAATAAGATGTAATAACGTTTATCCGGAGTTATTTTTATGTGGAAACCGTGGGAAAATGAAAGCGAAACCCAAAGAATACGCAGACAGAAGGAACGTTACAGGGACGATAAGCGCTGGCAGATTATTGATGAGCGCAAAAACGACCCAATGGGCAGGCTGCATACAAGACACCGGAAAAAACTGATGATTTGTGGAGCCTGTGTGTTTCTGGCAATGCTGCTGCTGATTGGCAGACTGGGCTATGTCATGATTTTTCAGGCACAGTATTATCTTTCAAGAGCTGAAGAACTGCATGAGCGGGAACGTGTGATTAAAGCATCCCGCGGAAGAATATTAGATACCAACGGCGTTGTGCTGGCCGATAATAAAACAGTCTGTACGATTTCCGTTATTCACAGCCAGATACAGGATTCAGAAGCTGTCATTCAGATGCTGACCGAAGAACTGGGACTGGATGAAGCACAGGTGCGCAAGCGCGTGGAAAAAGTATCGTCTATTGAACGGATTCAGACCAATGTTTCCAAAGAAACCGGGGATAAAATCCGGGAATATAATATGGCGGGTGTCAAGGTCGATGAAGATTATAAGCGCTACTATCCGTATGAAACACTGGCATCAAGAGTACTTGGTTTTACAGGCAGTGACAATCAGGGAATTTTAGGACTGGAAGCAAAATATGATGCCCTGCTTTCCGGTAACAGCGGTCAGATTCTGACACTGACGGATGCTTGGGGCATTGAACTGGAAGGGGCAGAAGAAAGCAGAAAAGAACCGGTTGCAGGCAGTGATTTATACATCAGTCTTGATTACAATATCCAGTCTTATGCGGAGCAGCTTGCAGACCGCACATTAGAAGCAAAAGGGGCAAAGCGTGTATCAATTATCGTGATGAATCCGCAGAATGGTGAACTGCTGGCAATGGTTAATGCACCGGAATATAATTTAAATACACCGTATGAATTAAATATAGAGATAACGGAAGAAGACAGCGGCAAATCAAAAATGGATTTACTCAATAATATGTGGCGGAATTTCTGCATTAATGATACTTATGAACCCGGTTCGGTCTTTAAAATGGTAACGGCAACGGCGGCACTTGAAACCGGTGTGGCACATTTAAGTGATTCCTATACGTGCGGCGGCAATACAAAGGTCGGGGATAGAACAATCCGTTGTCATAAAACAACGGGGCATGGTACACAGACCTTTACGGAAACTGTCATGAACAGGAGCGTTTCTGTCTGAAAAAATAAAATAAAGTCCGGGGGAAGAAATTTGTCGAAAAAAGTGAAATTGTGTCTTGTATTTTTAAAATTTCGTATTATACTGTCTATAGCCAGAAAATGAAAGAGGGAACTTAAAAATGAAAAGAGTGAAAAGACCAGAACTCCGTCTGCATGGACAAAAAGTGAGATTAAAAAAGAAACCGGTAATTCTTGCAGTATCCGTATTAGTACTGATTGTATTGCTGGTGTCCGTATCCGTTCATGCAGCTTCTAAAAAACATACCCAGAAAGTATCTGCGGGAGTGGCAGAGGAAACGGCTGCCGAAGAGAAGTTAAGCGAAGAAGAAACAACGACAGCTGAGGAAGAAACAACACAGGAGGCAACACTGTCCGAAGTGCAGACGACAACGGCGGCAGCACCGCAGACAGACGGTGAAGGAGAATATCCGGGATGCAAAAAAGTGTATCTGACATTTGATGACGGTCCAAGTCCGAATACAACCAGAATTTTAGATATTCTGGACCAGTATGGTGTCAAAGCAACATTTTTTACAATCTGCAGTCCGGGAGAAGAAAATGAAGAAAGCTTAAAACGGATTGTTTCAAGCGGCAATACGCTGGCAATTCACTCTGTTTCTCATGAGTATTCACAGGTGTATGCATCTATTGACAGCTTTAAAGAAGATGTTTTAGACATGCAGCAGTGGTTATATGAGCAGACCGGTGTGACAACGTGGTTTTACAGATTTCCGGGCGGTTCAAGCAATAAAGTAGCCAACTGCGATATTTCAGACTGTATCAACTTTTTGAATGAACAGGGATTTGTATACTTTGACTGGAATGTCAGTTCAGGGGATGCCAGTGCAAAATGTGTGGATAAGGATACCATTGTACAGAATGTCCTGTCTGAAATCGGAAGCCGTGAAGAATATGTGGTACTGATGCACGATGCCGGTGCAAAGACAACAACGGTGGAAGCACTGCCGGAAATTATCGAGTATTTACAGGCAAATGACTATATGATTCTTCCGATAACGGCAAATACAAAGCCGGTTCAGCACCGCCATTCATAATCGGGATTCTGCCTGCGTAGAATATAGTAAGTCTATACAGGCATGGAAATCCGGATGAATCAGGAAAATGAAAAAGCCATTATGCAGCTGCTCTTAGAAAAGCAGTATATTACGTATGAGGAGTGGTTTATGGCAGTGCAGTACATCGAAAGCGGTGCAGACAATGAGTGAGGAAAAAGTATTGTCTGGAATGCGTTGTGCCATTTACAACCGGTGTTCTACAACAGAGGAGGCACAAAACCGTGCCATTGAAACACAGGCGGCAGAGTCTGTGGAAATCGTACAGGCATTAGGCGGAGTAATCTGCTGTCAGTACATTGAACAGGAAAGCGGAACAACAACGAAAAAAAGAACGCAATATGCCAGTCTTATGGCGGATGTGCAGCAGGAGCGGATTGACTGCATTGTAATTAAGTCAATTGACCGTCTGATGCGCAACGCCGGGGACTGGCATGAATTTATTCAGCACATTACAGCACATCATGTCAGACTGTATCTGTATCTGGAAAGAAAGTTTTATGAGCCGCAGGATGCGTTTCTTTCCGGTATCAAAGCGCTCATTGCAGAGCAATATTCCAGAGAATTAAGCCAGAAGGTTAATAATGCCCATAAAAGGCGGCAAAAGAAAATAGACGGGAAACTAACCGTCAACAATAATGTTTACGGCTACAGAAAAGAAAAAGACGGTTATAGAATAGAAGAAACGGAAGCCGTCTATATCCGCAGAATCTATGCGATGTCCGCAGGCGGTGCAGGCGGCAGGAAAATTGCAAAGGAATTGTATGCGATGGGCATGAGAAACCGCAAAAACGGTGCGGTCAGTGATGTGACCGTAAGACGTCTGATTCAGAATCCACTGTATAAGGGAACAGCTGTAATGCATAAAACGCATTATGATTTTGAATTAAAAAAACAGTGCTGCCTGCCAAAGGAGCAGTGGATTTATCATGAAAACAGAATCCCTGCAATCGTGAGCGAAAAGCTGTGGCAGGCGGCAAATGATGCGTTAAATGCCCGGAAAAGCAAAAGTCAGGCAAAAGAACAAAAAGAAAGAAGCCCGCTGCCGCAGCACTGCCTTAAAATCGTCTGCGGAAAATGCGGATGTGCGTACTGCAAAAGAACAGGAAGTGCAGGAAATGTGTATTGGATGTGCGGCAGACAGCTTGAGAAAAATCCGGATGGCACAGTCTGTAAAAATATCACAGTTTATGAGAAAGAACTGGAACCGCTTTTGTGGGAGCAGTTTCAAAAAGAAGATATGGAAAGCATAAAAACGCAGACGGAAAACGGCCTTTTATTGCTGGAAAAAGTTTTAAAAAAGAACCCGTGCAGTAAAGACTTTTGCATGGAATATGGGCGGTTACGGGAAAAGAAAAAGAACCTGCTTCAAAAGTATATGGACGGGATTGTGAGTGACAGTGATTATAAACTGGCATCGGAAATGCTGGCACAGCAGATAAATCAGATGACAGAGCAGGAAAAACGAAACGATACGGCAAAGCCCGGGCAGCGGCTTTTTGCTATCCGTCAGTATCTGTATTCAGAAGAAGGTCAGGAAGCCGTCCGTCAGGCGGTGGTACAAAACACGCTGTCTGAAATAACCGTTTATCCTGATAACCGCCTGTGTGTCTGCTACCGGACAGGAGCGTGCCGGATGATGCCTTACCGTCATATCCATGCCAAAATGAAAAAAAGGCAGGAGAGTATTCAAAAGATAGAACAGCTTTTTTTAAGCCAAAATCGGCTGACCACAGCGGAAATTGCAGAATATACAGGGTATTCCCGTGGAAATATCCTGCAAAAGTTAAAAGAATTAAAACAGCAGGGCAGAATCCGGTATGTCAGCATGGGCAAAAATGGAGGCTGTTGGGAGGATGTAAGTACAGGAATACATCAGGATAAACAGACAAAGAAAACAGACGGGCAGATATAGAGAAACGTATAAAGACAAGTATATAACAGACGGAGGGAATCATACATAAACAGCTGTAATCCTGCATTTATTGAGTGGGGACGGCGCGTTGGCAATGAACGGTTTTATGAGTATTTAAGCAAGCTGGGTATTCTGGGAAAGACTGGAATTGATCTGCCGGGCGAAGCTTCGACAATTATCCATAAAATTGAAAATGTGGGAGAAGTAGAGCTGGCAACAATGTCTTTCGGGCAGTCGTTTCAGATTACACCGGTTATCATGCTGCGTGCGGCGGCGGCAATTGTCAACGGCGGCAAACTGGTGACACCACATTTTGCGGTAAAGGCGGCGGGCGCAGACGGAGAAACCGTACAGGAATTCTGTTATGAAACCGTAACCGATGCCATTACAGAGGAAACGAGCAATACCATGAAAGACATTTTACGTCAGGTTGTAGAGGATGGCGGCGGAAAAAATGCGTACATTGAAGGCTTTTCCATTGGCGGGAAAACGGCAACCTCCCAGAAACTGCCGCGTGGTTCGGGAAAATACATCGCTTCCTTTGTCGGTTTTTCAAGTGTTGACAATCCGCGGGTGATTGCCATGTGCCTGATTGATGAACCGCAGGGCGTATATTACGGTGGTACAATCGCAGCACCCGTGATCCGGGAACTTTTTGAAAATATCCTTCCATACCTTGAAATATACCCGAATTGATAGTAAAATAAAATTTAATTGCAAAATGCAGGGAAAAAGGAGAAAAAGATGGAATTTTCGGGTAAAAAAGTGACAGTAGTAGGAACCGGAATCAGTGGAATCGGTGCAGTGGGACTGCTCAATGCAGTCGGTGCAGAAGTTGTGCTGTATGACGGAAACGAAAAGTTAAAGATAGAGGATATTGAAAAAAAATTAGGTACATACAAAGCAGAGATTGTTCTGGGAGAGCTGACAAAAGAATTAACGGACAGTTCGGATTTACTGGTTATCAGTCCGGGTGTGCCGATTGACAGCCCGGTTGTAAAAGCATTTGAAGCGGCAGGCGTGCCGGTATGGGGCGAAGTAGAGCTGGCTTATGCATTCGATAAAGGAAAAGTCCTTGCAATCACCGGAACAAATGGGAAGACAACGACAACAGCCCTTGTAGGACAGATTGTAGGAGCATATCATAAGGATACTTTCGTAGTCGGTAATATCGGCAATCCCTATACAACAGAGGTTTTAAAAAGTAACAAAGATTCTTATACCGTGGCGGAAATCAGCAGCTTCCAGCTGGAAACCGTGCATGAATTCCACCCGCTTGTGAGTGCCATTTTAAATATTACGCCGGATCATTTAAACCGCCATTATACGATGGACTGCTATGTGCAGACAAAGGAAAAGATTGCGATGAACCAGAAGGGGTCAGAGGTGTGCGTACTGAATTTTGACGATGATTACCTGCGGGAGTTCGGGGAGCATACAACAGCAAAGGTTGTGTGGTTTTCAAGATTTACAAAGCCGGACAGAGGCGCTTATATGGAAGGCGATATGATCTGCTATACAGACGGCATCCGGTCGCAGGAACTGCTGAATGTCCACGACATGAATCTGATTGGCGCACACAATTATGAAAATGTCATGGCGGCAGTCTGCATTACAAAGGCAGCCGGTATCCCGGATGAAATTATTGTAGAACAGATTAAGCAGTTTAAAGCAGTGGAACACCGGATTGAATTTGTAACAGAAAAAAACGGCGTGCGCTATTACAATGATTCCAAGGGAACCAACCCGGAGGCGGCAGTCAAGGCGATTGAAGCGATGACAAGACCGACGGTTTTAATCGGCGGCGGATATGATAAAGGCTCAGAATTTGATTTATATGTCAAAGCATTTAAAGATCGTGTCAAGCTTCTGGTATTAATCGGACAGACCAGTGACAAAATTGAAGCAACGGCTAAAAAGTACGGCTTTACCAATATCATTAAGGCAGAGTCCTTAAAAGAAGTTGTGGATATCTGTGCGGAAAATGCCAAAGACGGCGATGCCGTACTGCTTTCACCGGCATGTGCAAGCTGGGGAATGTTTGATAACTATGAACAGCGCGGCAGACTGTTTAAAGAATATGTAAATGCCCTTTAAAGGTAAAATGCCTGCGGAAATGAGGAGAATGCGAAAATCCATAAATCAAAGATTTTCGCATAGCACTTTGTGCCGCAGGCGTCACAAAGTAATTTTTTATCGCAGAGCCAAATAGAATTTGGCTCGCGGTTCTTCCGGCATTAAAATGCCTGCAGAAATGAGGTGAGGTATGGCAAGAAAGGTAAAAAAGATGTCCAATAAAAGGTATTTTGATTATAGCCTTTTATTTGTCATTATATTTATTGTTGGATTCGGACTGGTGATGATTTACAGTACCAGTTCTTACACGGCACAGATGGAATACGGCAGTTCGGAGTACTATTTTAAAAAACAGCTGATTTTTGATGTGCTGGGCTTTATTATGATGTATATTATGTACCGGTTAGACTACCATGTTTTAAGGAAAATCGCACCGGCGTTTTTTGCACTGTCGCTGCTGTTGATTCTGGCGCTGATTCCGTTTGGTAAAACTGCCAACGGTGCAACGCGCTGGATTCGTTTCGGTCCGATTGGCGTGCAGCCTGCGGATGTGTCAAAGACGGCCGTGATTATTATGCTGTCTGCGGCAGTATGTGCGGCAGGGTCAAAGATTAAAAGCCTGTGGTATAATTTCTTTTTATTTGTACTGATTGCAGGACTTGAAGCAATCCTGATTATGGTGATTTCCAGCAATATGAGTAGTGCGCTGATTATTCTGGCAATCGCTTTTGTCATGATTTTTGTGGCGTATCCGAAATACAAATTTTTCGTGGTACTCGCAGGACTTGGCGCGGGCGGTGTGGCAGCGTTATATAACTGGCTGCTCGGCATTGCGCATCAGGGCATGACAGAAAACTTCCGTATGAACCGTCTGCTCATGTGGATTCAGCCGGAAAATTACTCCAGTGGAATCGGCTACCAGACCGTGCAGGGACTTTATGCAATCGGTTCGGGCGGACTGTTTGGAAAAGGACTCGGAAAGAGTTTGCAAAAGCTGGGTTTTATCCCAGAATCACAAAACGATATGATTTTTTCCATTATCTGTGAAGAACTCGGACTGTTCGGGGCAATGTGCATTATTTTAGTATTTGCACTAATGCTGTGGCGGATTATCCACATTGCGCAGAATGCACCAGACTTATTCGGTACAATGCTGGCAGCAGGGGTATTTGCCCATGTAGCGGTACAGGTGGTATTAAATATTGCCGTTGTAACCAACTTTATCCCGAATACCGGTGTTTCACTGCCGTTTATCAGCTACGGCGGTACGGCAAGTTTCTTCTTGCTGCTGGAAATGGGGATTGTCTTAAATATTTCAAGTAAAATACGGTTAGAAAGATAGCAACCTCCCGGAGTCTGGCGAATATAATAAAATATAGCTTCTCCGGGGGTTTTTATTTTGGGAAAAATCGTAATAAATGGCGGAAAACGGCTGTTTGGCAGTGTATGTATCCACGGTGCGAAAAATGCAGTGCTTCCGGTGATGGCAGCATCCCTGATGAATGAGGGTGTTACGGTAATACGGGGCTGTCCCGATATTGCCGATGTACGTGCAATGTGTGGGATTTTAAACCATCTGCACTGTAAGACGGATTTCAAAAAAGGGTGCCTTGTCATTGATACAAGCATGGCAGAGTACGAGGAAATTAAAGCAGAGGATACAAAGCAGCTCAGGGCATCTTCCGTGTTAATGGGACCGGTGCTGGCGCGTTTCGGGAAAGTAAGGCTTGCTTATCCGGGCGGGTGCAGCATCGGAAGCCGTCCGTTAGACATTCATCTGCATGCCCTCAAATGCCTTGGGGCATCATGGAGCGTGTCAGAAGATTTTATTGAAATGGAAACAACGGGACTTCACCCGTCAGAAATCACCCTGCGCTTTCCAAGTGTGGGTGCAACAGAGAATGCCCTGATGGCAGCAGCGGCACAGTGTGGAACGACTGTGCTTTACAATGCGGCAAAGGAACCGGAAATTGAAAGCCTGTGCGCCTATCTTGAAAAGTGTGGTGCAGTGATTACCGGTGCAGGGACAGAGTGCATCCGGGTACGTGGAAAAGGCGTTTTACAGTCCGCAGAATTTTTTGCAAAGCCGGATCGTATTGTCGCCGGAACCTATATGGCGGCGGTAGCTGCCTGTGGTGGCAGTGTTTACTTACAGGGTGTGACACCGTCACTGTGCCGCGGATTTTTGGATGTATTTACCGGAATGGGCATGGATATCCGTATGGAGGGAGAAGCCATGCTGGTGCAGATGTATCACCGTCCGGTGAATCTTCATAAGATATGTACCGGTGCTTACCCGGATTTTCCGACGGATATGCAGTCCATGGTACTTTCTGTGGCAAGTGTGGGCGAGGGCACTTTGATTTTAAAAGAACAGATTTTTGAAAACCGTTTTAAGACTGTGCCATGGCTCAAAAAAATGGGTGCGGATATTACACTGTCCGGGGACAGCGTGCTTGTAAAAGGTGTAGAAACGCTGAAGGGAAGCGAAGTATACGGAGAAGATTTAAGAGGAACGGCGGCACTTATCACAGCTGGACTGGCAGCACAGGAAACAACGGTTATTCATGATGCAGACTATATTTTGCGCGGGTATATGGATTTATGTGAAAATTTAAAAGGACTTGGAGCAGAGATTGAATGGGAAAACAGTTAGGCAGAAAAAACAATAAAAGAAAATTAAAATGGATACTGGCGGGGATTGTCATTGCGCTGCTGCTGGCAGGAGGTGGCATTTATGCGGGTTTTATGGTCACGGATATTACTTATACCGGCAATAAGCATTATACGCAGCAGCAGATGACAGAGTGCATTTTTGGAACAGAACATCCCAATGCGCTGATTTATACGCTGTTTGGCAAAAAGAATAAAAATATTCCGTTTATACAGAAATATGATGTGGAAGTGACATGGCCCAATAAAATGAACGTTGCAGTTTATGAAAAAGCGATTGTCGGTTATATCAGCTACATGGGCTGTAATATGTATTTTGATAAAGACGGGATTGTGGTGGAGAGTTCTTCGGAAAATTATGAAGATGTACCGCAGATTACGGGACTGGATTTTAAGTCGATTGTACTGGATGCCAAACTCGAGGTCGGTAACGATGCGGTCTTTTCACAGATTCTGGAACTGACACAGGCATTTGATAAATACCAGCTGGGCGTAAAAAAGGTGTATTTTGATTCTTCGTATAATGTCAGTCTTTATATGGGGAATGTAAAGGTTATGCTTGGCAGTGCCGCAGACTGCAATGATAAGCTGTATGCATTAAAACAGGTGTCAGAAAAGCTTACCGGAATGAAAGGAACGCTTCATCTTGAAAATTATGACGGAACAACTGCTTCTATTATTTTTAAGAAAGAAAATTAGAAAAAGCTATTGCTATTTTGCAACAAAAATTATAGAATAAGTCATAGTGCAGAAATGCGAAAGTATGTTAGGAGGCAGGTACCCTTGTTAGAGATTATGACAAACGAAGCAGATTCGGCAGCGAAGATTATCGTTGTCGGTGTTGGCGGCGCCGGTAATAATGCGGTCAACAGAATGATAGATGAAAATATCAGTGGTGTAGAATTTATTGGAATTAATACAGATAGTCAGGCATTGCAGTTATGCAAAGCGCCGACAGCCATTCAGATCGGTGAAAAGCTGACAAAGGGACTGGGTGCAGGTGCCCAGCCTGAGATTGGTGAAAAGGCAGCAGAGGAAAATGTAGAAGAACTGACACAGGCCATTAAAGGTGCCGATATGGTATTTGTTACCTGTGGTATGGGCGGCGGAACAGGAACCGGTGCAGCTCCGGTTGTTGCAAAGATTTCCAAGGAACTGGGAATCCTTACGGTCGGTGTTGTTACAAAGCCGTTTAAGTTTGAAGCCAGAACGCGTATGACCAATGCGTTGTCAGGAATTGAAAAATTAAAAGATAATGTAGATACACTGATTGTCATTCCGAATGACAAGCTTCTTGAAATCGTAGACAGAAGAACAACGATGCCGGATGCTTTAAAGAAAGCAGATGAAGTATTACAGCAGGCAGTGCAGGGTATTACGGATCTGATTAATGTACCGGGTCTTATCAATCTGGATTTTGCCGATGTCAAGACCGTTATGATTAACAAGGGTGTTGCCCATATCGGTATTGGTACGGCAACAGGTGATGACAAGGCAGTGGAAGCTGTAAAGCAGGCAGTTACAAGTCCGCTTCTTGAAACAACCATCGAAGGTGCTTCACACGTTATTATCAACATTTCAGGCGATATCAGCTTGATTGAAGCCAATGAGGCTGCAAGCTATGTTCAGGAACTCGCAGGTGAGAATGCCAATATCATCTTTGGTGCAATGTATGATGAAAGCTGTACGGATACGGCAACAATTACCGTTATTGCAACAGGTCTGGAGGATACGAATGTAAACAATGCGCTGGCAGGCTTCGGCGCAAAGGCAGCACAGGCTCCAAGACCGGCAGTAAAACCGGCTTATACATATTCAGGTGCACCGGCTGCGTCAGTGGACAAGCCTGCATCTGCGGTTAAACCGGCAGCACCGGTTGCTCCGCTTCCGGGCTTAAAGCCTGCGGCACCGGTAACAAGCAGTGTAAAGGAAAAGGGTATTAATATCCCGACATTTTTACAGAAAAAAGACCGATAATAAAATTTGGTGAATCAGAGAGATACTTTCATGAAAATTGAAGGTATCTCTTATTTTTTTGAAATATTTTCCTTTTAACGCAAAAACGACAAAATTCGCAGGGCAAACAATCTATAATACGTTTTGGGAGGTGATAATTCAATCGTTATTTATCTGGATGTATTCTTCTGTATCAACTTTATAATGGATTTCATTGTGATTGCTGTAGTAAACAGCCTGTGCAGATATGCTGCCACATATCTGCGGATGATACTTTCCGCCACTTTTGGAGCAATGGGAGCCGTTATTGTATGTCTGGTACCGCAGGAATACAAATTCGCCGCAAATATAGTGACCTATATTTGTATTGGCATGGGTATGGTAAGAATCTGTGCAGGGAATGTTGCATTCGCGGAACTGATAAAAGGATTTTTTGCGCTGTATGCTGCTGCATTTATGCTGGGGGGTGTAATGCACGTTTTGTACTATTATACATATGCAGGATATATTATCAGACAGGTAATTGTGCGTGACAGGGAACTGATGGTATTTCTCGGAGTATCCTTTGGCTTTTTGCTGCTTTTATACAGGCAGCTGGTAAGAATTAAAGTGTATTCCGACAAACTGTGTCGTGTATGTTGTGTTTTAAGGGGGAGAAAGATTTATATAAAAGGGTTTGTGGATACGGGAAATGTTTTACAGGATCCGCTGTTTCACAGACCAGTGTGTATCGCGCAGAAAGACAGCTTTTTGGAAGTTCTTCATGAAATAAATGATTGCACGAAAGTAAAGTATCATGTAATTCCGTTCCGGTCACTGGGGTGTGACAGCGGAATGCTTGAGGTAATTACGGCAGATACCATGTACATATGCTACGGCAAAAAAGAAATACAGGTGGAAGATGCGCTGATTGGATTGACGGCGCAGACACTTTCATCAGACGGAGAATATGAATTTCTTGTGAATGCACAGCTTTTAAAGGGGTAAAACAGGAAAGTAAATGAGGAGGTTTTTATGGTAATCAAAGTATCTGTTCCGGATCGTTTTCAGTTTAAAATGGTTCCGACATTTAAAAACATGATGATGTTAAAGCAGGGAGACGTACATTATATCGGGGGAAGTGATGTGCTGCCTGCGCCGCTGGGAGCAGAAGAAGAAGCAAGGGCAATTGCGGGACTGGGAACGGGGAATGACCAGTTTGCAAAGTCACAGCTGATTGAACACAATTTAAGACTGGTGGTATACATTGCGAAAAAATTTGATAATACGGGTGTAGGCGTGGAGGATTTAATTTCGATTGGAACAATCGGATTGATTAAGGCAATCAACTCTTACAATCCTGAAAAAAATATCAAACTGGCAACATATGCTTCACGGTGCATTGAAAATGAAATTCTGATGTATCTGCGCAGAAACAGCAAGACCAAGGCGGAAGTATCCATTGACGAACCGCTCAACGTAGACTGGGACGGCAATGAACTGCTGTTATCGGATATTTTAGGTACGGAAGAAGACATTATTTACCGTGATTTAGAAGAAGAAGTGGAAAAAAGCATGTTAAATAAAGCAATCGGTAAATTATCCGAGAGGGAGCGGATTATTGTCGATTTGCGGTATGGACTCAGTTCCATGGACGGGGAGGAAAAGACACAGAAAGAGGTCGCTGACCTTTTGGGAATTTCGCAGTCTTACATTTCCCGGCTTGAGAAAAAAATAATGAAAAGACTGAAGAAAGAACTGGTAAAAAATTCGTAAATAGATATAGAGAGCCTGTCATGCAGAATGATTTTTTAAAATCAGAAGGTTATGGCAGGCTTTTTATCCATGTGTATTCCGAAGATAATGAAACTATCAGAAAGTGATTGACTTTTGCCGTAAATCCATGGAAAATAAAAACAGAGGAAAAAGGGGTATTGGCATGAAAAAAATAAAAAAAAGAAAAAGGTACAGGCTGAAAAGAGGGGTTGTAGTGGTGTCCGGTGTGATTTGTGCAGTCTGTGCAGCGGTTTTTACCGCAAAAGTGGTCAGCGGTGTGACAGAACAAAAAAAGCAGGCAAAGGCGGCATATTATGAAGCGTATTACGAGGAAGAAGCTGATGACCGTCCGCTGGTGTGCATTGATGCCGGACATGGCGGCAGTGACTGTGGAGCGGATTATGCAGGCGCTTATGAAAAAGATGAAACACTGCTCATTGCCAGACTGGTAAAAAGACATTTAGAGAGTGTGGGTGTGAAAGTTTTGATGACAAGGGATGCGGATACCTATCTGGGACTTGATGAAAGGGTCGAAATATGTAATAATGCTTCGTGTGATGTTTTAGTATCTATCCATAGAAATCTTTATGAGGATGATCCATCCATAAACGGAGTTGAAACGTGGATTCATCATGAACTGCCGGAAGATGATGTATTTCTGGCAGAGGCGATTACAACACGTTTAGATGCCATAGCAGGTATTAAAAGCCGCGGGGTCAGAGGCGGTTCAATGACGGATTCAGAGGAAGATTACAGACTCAACCGCAACACCCGTTGTGTAAGCTGCCTTGTGGAGCTGGGCTTTATGTCTAATGCAAACGACAACCGGCTGATTACTGAGAAGCGGGAAGAAACGGCATCTGCGATTTCTGACGGGATTATGGAGTATTTAAACAGCCGGAAATAAAATGATAAGTGAGAGTAAAAATGGCGAAAATCAATCAGAAAAATATTAGAAATTTTTGTATTATAGCACATATTGACCACGGTAAGTCAACACTGGCAGACCGTATTATCGAAAAGACGGGACTGCTCACCAGCAGGGAAATGCAGGAGCAGGTACTCGATAACATGGATTTGGAAAGAGAACGCGGTATTACGATTAAAGCGCAGACCGTGCGTATTGTATACAAGGCAAATGATGGGGAAGAATACATTTTCAACCTTATTGATACACCGGGACATGTGGATTTTAACTATGAGGTGTCCAGAGCGCTTGCTGCCTGTGACGGCGCGATTCTTGTCGTAGATGCGGCGCAGGGGATTGAGGCGCAGACCCTTGCAAATGTCTATCTGGCATTAGATCACGATTTGGACGTTTTCCCGGTTATTAATAAAATTGACCTGCCGAGTGCAGAGCCGCAGCGTGTTATTGATGAAATTGAAGACGTTATCGGTATTGAAGCACAGGATGCACCGCTGATTTCAGCGAAAAACGGTATTAATATTGAAGAAGTGTTAGAGCAGATTGTTACAAAGATTCCGGCGCCGACAGGCGATGAAAATGCGCCGTTACAGGCATTGATTTTTGACTCTTTGTATGATTCTTATAAGGGTGTTATTATTTTCTGCCGGATTAAAGAAGGAAAGGTAAAGCGTGGAACGAAAATCCGCATGATGGCGACAGGCGCTGTGGAAGAAGTCGTAGAGGTCGGTTATTTCGGTGCGGGTCAGTTTATTCCATGTGAAGAACTCTCCGCCGGTATGGTAGGCTATATTACGGCAAGCATTAAAAATGTTAAGGATACCCGTGTCGGTGATACGGTAACGGACAATGACAATCCGTGTGCCGAGCCGCTTCCGGGGTATAAAAAGGTCAATCCAATGGTGTACTGCGGACTGTATCCGGCAGATGGCGCCAAGTATCAGGATTTAAGAGAGGCACTTGAAAAATTGCAGTTAAATGATGCGTCCTTACAGTTTGAGCCGGAAACCTCGATTGCACTGGGATTCGGTTTCCGCTGTGGATTTTTAGGATTACTGCATTTAGAGATTATTCAGGAACGTCTGGAGCGTGAATACAATCTGGATTTAGTAACAACGGCACCGGGTGTTATCTATAAGGTGCATAAGACCAACGGAGAGGTTATTGATTTGACGAATCCGTCCAATATGCCGGATCCGTCTGAAATTGAATATATGGAAGAACCGATGGTTTCTGCGGAAATCATGGTAACGACAGAATTTGTCGGACCGATTATGAAACTGTGTCAGGAGCGCCGCGGCATTTATAACGGCATGGAATACATTGAGCAGACCAGAGCCTTGTTAAAGTATGATCTGCCGTTAAATGAAATTATTTATGATTTCTTTGATGCCTTAAAGTCCCGTTCCAGAGGATATGCTTCCTTTGATTATGAGATGAAAGGCTATGAGCGTTCTTCTCTTGTGAAGCTGGATATCCTGATTAACAAAGAAGAAGTCGATGCGCTTTCATTTATCGTCTTTTCCGGCAATGCCGAAGAACGTGGTAGAAAGATGTGCGAAAAGTTAAAGCAGGAAATTCCGAGACAGCTCTTTGAAATTCCGATTCAGGCGGCTATCGGAAGCCGTGTTATCGCAAGAGAAACCGTAAAGGCAATGAGAAAAGATGTCCTTGCAAAATGTTATGGCGGTGATATTTCACGTAAGAAGAAGCTGCTTGAAAAGCAGAAGGAAGGAAAGAAACGTATGCGTCAGGTCGGAAACGTAGAGATTCCGCAGAAGGCATTTATGAGCGTTTTGAAATTAGACGAGGAATAGAAGATAACTGCATGAAAAAGACAGACAGTAACGAAAAAAGGGGCGGCATTTATATCCATATTCCGTTCTGTGTGCGCAAGTGTGCGTACTGCGATTTTTTGTCTGCACCGGCAGATGAAAAAACACAGGCGGAATATGTAAAGGCTTTGCAGACGGAGATTTATCAGACGGCGAAGCTGCTTTCGGAAAATCCGTATACGGTGGATACCGTGTTTTTTGGCGGCGGAACGCCGAGTATCCTCGCACCGGGACATGTCAAAGCACTGGCAGATACCCTGCGGGAAAGCTTTCCGTTTGCGGAAAATGCGGAAATTACGATAGAATGTAATCCCGGCACGCTTGATGAAGAAAAAGCGGCAGTGTACAGACAGGCAGGCATAAACCGGATCAGTTTCGGGTTACAGTCCGCCAATAACCGTGAATTAAAAATGCTGGGACGGATTCATACCATGGAAGAATTTGTGAAAAGCTATGAAACGGCAAGGGCGGCGGGCTTTGACAATATCAATATTGATTTAATGTCGGCACTGCCTGGTCAGACATTTGAAAGTTTTCTGCACACGCTGGATACGGTTCTTGCATTAAAGCCGGAGCATATCAGCATGTACAGTCTGATACTGGAAGAAGGCACGGCACTTTACGAACATTTAGACCGGTATCCGGCACTGCCCGATGAAGATACAGAACGGGAGATGTACGATACGGCGTGTCTGCGGCTTGCGGATAACGGTTATCACCAGTATGAAATCTCTAATTTTGCAAAAAAAGGAAAGGCATGCCGCCATAATCTTTCCTACTGGGAACGCAAAAATTATCTCGGCTTCGGGACAGGCGCGGCATCCCTGCTTTGCGAACAGCGCTACACCAATACGGACAGCCTTGTACTTTATATAGACACTATGGCGGAGCTGGAAGAAAAGAAAGAAGTCATAAGTAAGGCACTGGCGGCGGTACGCGCCGAACAGCATACACTTTCCGTACCGGAGCAGATGGAAGAAATGTTCTTTTTGGGACTGCGCAAAAACAGCGGCATTTCCGAGGCGGATTTTTTGGGAAAATTCGGAAAAACAGTAGATGATATTTATGCACAGGTGCTTGAAAAAAATCAGAAATTCGGTCTGCTGGTGCGTGAAAACGGCAGAATTTTTCTTACAAAGCGGGGCAGGGAAGTCAGCAACGTTGTAATGTCAGAATTTCTGCTGGATTAACCGGCGGCCGAACCGGCGCGGTGTTTCGCCCATAAATGTTTTGAATTCCCGCTGAAAATGTGCCTGGTCGGAATAGCCGATTTGCGTGATAAATTCGGAGTTATTGCGATGCGGGTCCTGAAAAATTTCATAAAGAGTATGGTGAAAGCGTAACAGCCGGCAAAAGGTTTTCGGGCTGTATCCGAAATATTCCGTAAAAATGCGGCTGATATGGCGACAGGAATAGCCGGTACGCGCAGCCAGTTCGCTGACGGTGATATCGCCGTCAGCTTTTTTGATGCTCTGATGGATGAGTGTGGCGGCGGGCGGGCAGGCTGGTGTTTTTCCGGTTTTGTTTAATGCGGAAAGAAAACGCTGTATCCGCTCGGAAAAAGAAACCATACCTGAAAAGATATCAGAATCAGACATGGAAATGGTCTGGAGCAGGTCAGCCGGAAAAGGAAACGGATGTCCCGGAAGCCGGTAATACAGACTTTCATCAAACCGCACACCAAAGCAGTATGAAAATCCGGAGAGTTTTAGTATCAACGGTTCATCAGCGGTGCGGATACAAAAAATGCGGCAGCTGCCGTCAGGGCGCTGTCCGATAATCAATTCTGTATATGGTGATGCAACAAATTTTAAAGAAACATCGCCGCTGAATTCATAGCAGAATAAATCCGCCGGAGAAGAAAGCAGATGCTCGTTGGTAAGCAGGCTGTTTAAGGTTAAAAATACGTAAGGCTGAATGAGTGTGTATCCGGTGTGCATGTGAAAAACTCCAATCTGTAAAATTAATTTGTAAAAAACGGATTTATAAAATTTGCTTTGCCGCCGTAGTGGGGAATCCTGTCCCGCAGTACGGAAAGCAAGTAAATATCCGCAAAGACTTAAAAATAGGTGGTGTATAAAAAAATAATAAAACAAAAATTAAAAAAATCAAGAGAAAATGTCTGATTTTTTCAATAATTATAAAATAAAGGCGGTATAATAAGCAACATAAATTGAACAGCGATGCACAAAGGCGTGTAACAGATTAGGAATAATCGGTTACACGTCTTTTTTTTCGTATATGGGTAAAATTTCAAAAAACAGAAATTTTCGGTACGGAAAAAGGATTGCAGCTTCAATAATCCGGACAGGCTCGGATCCACCTGACCAGAAGACATGACAAAGAAGATGGAATTAAGGGAGGAAATGGTTATGGACTTTTCAGCAGTTAATACAGTATGGGTGCTGGTAGGCGCCGCACTGGTATTCTTTATGCAGGCAGGTTTCTGTATACTCGAATCCGGTCTTACAAGAGCAAAAAATGCCGGTAACATTATTATGAAGAACTTAATGGACTTTTGTATCGGTACTCCGATTTTCTGGATTATCGGTTTTGGTATTATGTTTGGATCATCCAGTGCAATATTCGGTGGAATTGATTTATTTACACGAGGTGATTACTCAGCAGTAACACCGGACGGTGTTCCATTTTACGCATTCTTTATTTTCCAGACAGTGTTCTGTGCAACATCAGCAACAATCGTATCCGGAGCAATGGCAGAAAGAACAGATTTCAAAGCATACTGCATTTACAGTGCAATTATTTCACTGATTGTTTATCCGGTATCCGGTCACTGGATATGGGGCGGCGGCTGGTTATCAGAATTAGGCTTCCACGATTTCGCAGGTTCCTGTGCAGTACATATGGTAGGCGGTATGGCAGCTCTGATTGGTGCCGCAGTATTAGGACCTCGTATCGGTAAGTACGATAAGAACGGAAAGCCAAGAGCAATTCTTGGACACAATCTGACAATGGCAGCACTTGGTGTGTTTATCCTGTGGTTCTGCTGGTTTGGATTTAACGGTGGTTCAACCGTAGCAATGGAAGGTCTGACAAATGCAGCCGATGGTTCAGAAATGACAATGGGTGCGCTTGCAGGTTCAGTATTCTCTACAACAAATATGGCAGCAGCCGTAGCAACCGTAACAACCATGTTATTTACATGGATTCGTTATAAGAAGCCTGATGTATCTATGTCATTAAACGGTACATTAGCAGGTCTTGTAATGGTAACAGCAAGTACAGACTGTATTGATATGTACGGTGCAGCCATTGAAGGTATCATCGCAGGTATCGCAGTTGTATTGGTAATCGAATTTATTGATAAAGTATGTAAGGTTGATGACCCGGTTGGTGCAGTCGGTGTTCATTTTGCAAATGGTTTACTCGGAACGATCTGTGTCGGACTTTTCTCAACAGGTCAGAACGGCGTTGGAGCAGGACTTTTCTACGGCGGCGGCTTTAAGCAGCTCGGTATCCAGCTTTTAGGTGTTGTTACAGTCTGCGCATGGGTTGGCGTAACAATGATTATCGTATTTGAAGTATTAAAGCACACAATCGGTTTAAGAGTACCGGCAGACATTGAAATCAAGGGTCTGGATTATGCAGAACATGGTCTTGCAAGTGCTTACTCAGGATTTGAATTTGCAGCAAATGATTTAACAATCGCATCTGATGATGAAATCGAAGTCTTCGGTTCTGAAAAGCTGGAAAATGCCGTGCCGGCAGTTGTAAAGACTTCTCCTGAAAAGGAAAATAAGATTACAAAGGTTGAAATCCTTGCAAAGCAGTCTAAGTTTGAAAAGTTAAAGAAAGCAATGAACGACATCGGTGTAACCGGTATGACAGTGACACAGGTACTCGGTTGTGGTACACAGAAAGGCGCACCGGAATACTATAGAGGTGTTGAAGTTGATATGCAGCTTCTTCCTAAGATTCAGGTTGAAATGGTTGTTTCAAAAGTTCCTGTTGCAGATGTTATTGATGCAGCAAGGAAGGCACTCTACACTGGACATATCGGTGACGGTAAGATTTTCGTATACGATGTGGAAGATGTCGTAAAGGTTCGTACCGGAGAAACAGGCTATGATGCTTTACAAGGCGCAGATGACTAAGCTGTAAAACTACTATAATATAAAGAATAAATTGAGTGACACCGCAGGAGAGGATAAACTTTTCTGCGGTGTTTTTGGTATCAGATGATGGCTTCATGTATAAAATATCTGTAAAGTTTTTCTTTTAAATTCAATAAAAATAGTAAACGTTCTTGTTTTTAACACGAAAAAGATTTATAATGATAAAAAAAGTAAAAAAAGCAAAAACAAGGAGGCAAAATCCTCTCCTCGCTAAGGAGCAATGTGAGCAAGCTCACATGGATTTTTGCTTCGCAAAAACAAGGAGGATTGGCATGGCAGTTTGGAAGATTTCAGAAGATGTTTTTTATGTAGGTGTAAACGATACGACATTGGATTTGTTTGAGAGCCAGTACCGGATACCGGACGGGGTGACATACAATTCCTATGTGATTAAGGACAGCAAAATTGCAGTAATGGATACGGTGGATAACCGGGCGACAGATGCGTGGTTTGATAATCTGGAAGAAGCATTGGGTGGAAAAGCGCCGGATTATCTGGTCGTTTCGCATTTAGAGCCGGATCATGCCGGAAATATCCGGAAATTTCTGGTAAAGTATCCGGAAACGGTTGTTGTGGCAAATGCAAAAACAGTAGCCATGCTGCCACAGTTTTTTGAACTGGATACGGAAGAACTTTCTATATTAGAAGTCAAGGAAGGCGATACTTTAAAGCTTGGCAGACATACGCTGCATTTTGTGATGGCACCAATGGTACACTGGCCGGAAGTCATGGTTGAATATGATGAAGCCGATAAGATTTTATTTTCAGCGGACGGATTTGGCAGATTTGGTGCATTGTCACAGGGCTGCACCTATGATGCAGCAGGAAAAGCACAGGACGTATTGGAGCAGGAGTGGACAGGGGAAGCCCGAAGGTATTTTATTAATATTGTCGGCAAGTACGGTGCTAATGTCCAGGGGCTTTTAAAGAAAGCAGCGGTACTTGATATTGAAAAAATTGCACCGCTGCATGGACCGGTGCTTACAGGTGGTCTGGAATACTTTTTGGATAAATACGCAAAATGGAGCAGTTATCAGCCGGAAGAAAAGGGCGTTGTAGTGGCATATTCCTCCATTCATGGCAATACAAAGCACGCGGCTGAACATTTTGCTTCTATATTAAAAGAGCAGGGTGAAGAAAATGTTGCTGTTTTTGACCTTGCAAGAGCAGATATGGCCCAAGCTGTTGCAGACAGTTTCCGGTATGATGCACTGGTGCTTGCTGGAATTACGTATGATGGTGGACTGATGCCGTGCATGGAAGACTTTTTATACCATTTAAAAATGAAAAATTTCCAGAACCGGTATGCGGCAGTGATTGAAAACGGTTCGTGGGGTCCGGTATCCGGCAGGCTGATGAAGTCATATCTGGAGAATATGAAGAATATAACTATTTGTGAGGACATGGTAACGATCCGGTCAGTCATGAAAAAGGCAGATGGACAGGCATTGGAAAAACTGGCAGAAAAGGTTATAAAAAGAAGCTGATACTGTAATTGTATACACAAACGATAGTAAAAATAAACAAAAATTGTAAAGGCATTAAAAAGAAATTATGTATTTTAATAGATAATTTAGAAGAATGCCTTTACTTTTTGTCGAAGAAATACTAAAATATAGATAATCGGAATGATACAATTCCACAATATTTTTAAGGAGGATTACAAAGAAATGGCTAGAGCAAAACAATCTATGGATGGTAATACAGCTGCTGCACACGTTGCTTATGCGTTTACAGAAGTTGCAGGTATCTATCCTATCACACCTTCTAGTCCAATGGCAGATGTTGTTGACCAGTGGTCAGCAGCAGGACAGAAAAACATTTTTGGTAATACAGTAAAGGTAGTAGAAATGCAGTCAGAGGCAGGTGCCGCAGGTACAGTACACGGTTCACTTGCAGCAGGTGCATTAACAACAACATTTACTGCATCACAGGGTCTTCTTCTGATGATTCCAAATATGTACAAGATTGCCGGTGAACAGCTTCCTTGTGTATTTGATGTATCAGCACGTACAGTTGCTACACAGTCCCTGAATATCTTCGGTGACCATAGTGACGTTTACGCCTGTCGTCAGACTGGTTTCGCAATGCTTGCTGAAACAAACCCTCAGGAAGTTATGGATTTAAGCCCGGTTGCACACCTTGCAACAATTGAAGGTAAAGTTCCATTCATTAACTTCTTCGACGGTTTCCGTACATCTCATGAGATTCAGAAGATTGAAAAGTGGGACTATGAAGACTTAAAGGAAATGTGCAATATGGAAGCAGTAGAAGAATTCCGTGCACATGCCTTGAATCCGGAACATCCGGCTATGCGTGGTTCACATGAAAACGGTGATGTTTTCTTCCAGCATCGTGAAGCATGTAACTCAGCATATGATGCACTTCCAGCAGTTGTTGAGAAGTACATGAAGAAGATTAACGAAAAGTTAGGTACAGATTATGATTTATTCAACTACTATGGTGCACCGGATGCAGACAGAGTCATCATTGCAATGGGTTCTATCAACGATGTAGCTGAAGAAGTAATTGACTACTTAACAGCAAAGGGCGAAAAAGTAGGTCTTGTAAAAGTAAGACTGTATCGTCCATGGGTATCAGCTTCCCTCTTAAAGGTTCTTCCTAAGACTGCTAAGAAGATTGCGGTACTCGACAGAACAAAGGAACCTGGTTCATTAGGTGAACCTCTTTATCTTGATGTAGCAGCAACACTTCGTGAAGCCGGTATGAATGATGTTATCTTAACAGGCGGCCGTTACGGTCTTGGTTCTAAGGATACACCACCTTCATCAGTATTCGCTGTATACAAAGAACTTGAAAAAGATGCTCCAAAGGCAAGATTTACAATCGGTATCGTAGATGATGTAACAAACTTAAGCTTACCGGAAGTTAAGCCGGCTCCTATTACATCTGCTAAGGGTACTGTTGAATGTAAATTCTGGGGTCTTGGCGGTGATGGTACTGTAGGTGCGAATAAGAACTCTACAAAGATTATCGGTGACCATACAGATAAGTACATTCAGGCATATTTCCAGTATGACTCTAAGAAGACTGGCGGTATTACAATCAGCCACTTAAGATTTGGTGATAACCCAATCAGAAGTCCATACTATATCAATCAGGCTGACTTTGTTGCATGTCATAACCCATCTTACATCACAAAGGGATATAAGATGGTTCAGGATGTTAAGCCAGGCGGAATCTTTATGATTAACTGCCAGTGGTCAGACGAAGAACTCGCTGAACATCTGAATGCAGAAGCAAAGCGGTATATTGCGAAGAACAATATCCAGCTCTACACAATCAATGCAATTGACAAAGCAATTGAAATTGGTATGGGTAAGAGAACAAATACAATTTTACAGTCTGCATTCTTTAAGCTTGCAAACGTAATGCCTATCGATCAGGCAGTTGAATTCATGAAAGCAGCAGCTAAGAAGTCATACAGCAAGAAGGGTGACGCTGTTGTAGAAATGAACTACAAGGCAATTGATGCCGGTGTAGATGCTGTACATAAGGTAGAAGTACCTGCTGACTGGGCAAATGCAACAGAAGAAAAGAAGACAATCAACCGTACAGGTCGTCCGGCTACTGTAAAGATGGTCAACGAACTGTTAGATCCTATCGGATTAATGGATGGTGACAGCCTTCCTGTATCTGCATTTAAGGATATTGCTGATGGTCAGTTTGAAACAGGTGCATCTGCATACGAAAAGAGAGGAACAGCCGTTATGGTTCCTGAATGGGATCCTACAAGCTGTGTTCAGTGTAACAGCTGTGCATTCGTATGTTCTCATGCAACAATCCGTCCGTTTATTCTGGATGCAGGTGAAGTAAGTGCAGCACCTTCACAGATTAAGCTTGCTGATTCTAAGCATGCAGTAGCTGAAGGCATGAAGTTTACAATGTCTGTATCTCCATTAGACTGTATGGGATGCGGCGAATGTGTAACTGTATGTCCGGCAGCCGCTAAGGGCGCATTAAAGATGGTTCCACAGGAATCACAGGCAGAAGAACAGCCGGTATTTGACTACTTAGTAGCAAATGTTGGCAAGAAGGAGATTAAGCCTGTATTTACAGATGCTACTCCTATCGGTTCTCAGTACAACCAGCCACTCCTTGAGTTCTCAGGAAGCTGTGCAGGCTGTGCAGAAACATCTTACGCAAGATTAATTACACAGTTATTTGGTGAGCAGATGTACATTTCCAACGCTACAGGTTGTTCTTCAATCTGGGGTGGTCCGGCAGCTACATCACCATATACAGTAAACAAAGATTCCTTAAAGGGTCCGGCTTGGGCAAACTCACTGTTTGAAGATAATGCAGAACACGGTTTCGGTATGTATCTTGGACAGAAGACTTTAAGAGATCAGGCTATTGCTAAACTTGAAGAAATGGCAGCTTCTGAAAAGGCATCTGCTGAATTAAAGACAGCTGTAGCAAACTTCCTTGCATCTAAGGATGATACAAAGAAGAATGCAGCAGATGTTGCAGCACTGATTCCGGAAGTAGAAAAGGCAGCAAAAGAAGGTTGTCCTCTTGCATCGGAAGTTCTTGCAAAGAAAGATTACCTCGCTAAGAAGTCTGTATGGATCTTCGGTGGTGATGGTTGGGCTTACGATATCGGTTTCGGCGGTCTTGACCATGTACTTGCATCAGGTGAGAATGTAAACGTTATGGTATTCGATACAGAAATGTATTCTAATACAGGTGGACAGGCTTCAAAGGCTTCTAACATCGGTGAAGTCTGCCAGTTCGCAGCAGCAGGTAAGGAAATCAGCAAGAAGAGTCTTGCAGAAATCGCTATGAGCTATGGTTACGTATACGTAGCACAGATTGCTCTTGGTGCTAATCCTGCACAGGCTGTTAAGGCAATTGCTGAAGCTGAAAGCTACAACGGTCCTTCATTAATCATTGGTTACGCTCCTTGCGAACTTCACGGTATCGCTAAGGGTGGTATGAACCACTGCCAGGATGAAATGAAGAAGGCTGTTAAGGCCGGATACTGGAATCTGTTCTCATTCAACCCTGCATTAAAGGCTGAAGGAAAGAATCCATTCACATTAACTTCTAAGGAAGGTGATGGTTCATATCAGGAATTCTTAAATAACGAAGCTCGTTACACAAGACTGATTAAGCCATTCCCAGAAAGAGCTGAAAAACTCTTTGCTGAATCTGAAAAGACTGCAAATGCACGTTACCAGCACTTACTGAAGTTAGTAGAACTTTATAAGTAAAAAAGATTCGTTTTAACAGACAGAATCTAAAATAGAAGCACCCGGAGAGAGTCGGTAAAACGATTTTCTCCGGGTGTTTTTGTATTGTGATATCCTGTTTCTGAGAGAAGGTAAATAGTTGTGATTGCAGAATGAGGTTTAGTATTTAAAAATAATATGGTATATATACGGAATTAATATTTTTTGTATTTTATTATATATGATATGATACTCATTGGAGTAAAATTGCCATAAAGGCAAGAATGGAGGATTATGATGAAAAACAAAAGAGCAAAATGCAAGAAAAGCATTGCAGTTTTGCTTGCGGCAGTAATGGTTGTGTTACTGATGCCGTGGTCGTCTTTTGCAGGTGAAAATGCAAGAGCAGCGACAGGCATAGGTTCTGCTGACTGGAAGACAGCAAAGCTGGGAACGCAGTCAGACGGTATGGTGACACCGGTTTACGACAGTGCCGCAAACAAATTAACGCTGAATACAAAAGCGAAAGGAAAGATGGCAAATACCGGTCAGAGTGGATTTGAAATCTATTACACGAAGGTGAAATCTAAGGATTATAACTTTACAATCCGTGGCAGATTTCACACGACATCGGTAGCAAAACAGGATAACCAGTCCTCTTTTGGACTGGCTGTATTAGATACACTTGGCGCAGCCGATACAACAGCAGATTACATTAATCAGCTGGATGTTTATGCAGCAACAAAGAGTGAAGCAACAGGAACAACGATTCCGGGTGTGCGTCTTTATACGGGCAATTCCGATGCGACAGGAAAGAGCAATGCAGGTGGAAGCTGTGATGTAACACAGTATTTTGACCAAAATGCAACGGTTTTCACACAAAGTAATGCAACACAATTGTATTATAATTTTGAACTTGTTAAAGACGGTAACGGTTATGTATGTAACTGGTATAACGATGACTGGAGCAATGTAGAAAAAACGATTACCGTGTATAACCCGAATAAATTTTTACAGCAGGATTCGGACTATGTGTATGTCGGTTTTTATGCGAGCCGTATCGGAACAGTAGAAGTTACGGATTTAAGCTATGAACAGCATACACCGACACAGGATGAATTAGATGCGGTCAATCCGGATTTGTGGGTGGAGTATGATGAGGCAGAAGTTCATACATTTAACGGAACAACGACTGCTGATGAAGATTATACTTACCGTTTTACAAGTAATGTAACGGGTACGGTCAGCATTTCCGATAATCACGGAAATCAGTACTATACCGATAAGGAAATCAAGAAGGCTGATACAGTTGAATTTAAGCTTTCTGATTTTCAGGTTAAACTGCCGGACGGCGATACAACATTTACAGCAGTTGTTACACCTTATGAAAATGCTGTAAATGCAGATGGAAGCAGAAAATACGATGACAGACTGTTATTAAAAGATTACAGTCCGGTTACAGTAACGGATACGGTTACAAAAGATGCAGCAAAATTCAGTGGAGATACCATTTATGTTTCAGCTGGCGGAAACAGCAAAGCAGCAGGAACAAAAGAAAATCCGACAGATATTTATACAGCAGTATCTTATGCAAAAGCAGGACAGACCATCTTGTTACAGGACGGTACATACAATGTATCACAGGTTGTTTCGATTCCTTATAGCGTTTCGGGAAATCAAGATGCTGTCATTACAATGAAGGCAGAAAATGCAGGAAAAGCGGTGTTAAATGGTGCAAAGCTTCCGGCTTCTTCAGATGCTGTTTTATCTGTAAAGGGTAATTACTGGAAAATACAGGATATTGCGGTTGCATACGCATCAGACGGAACAAAGGGTGTTCATGTATCCGGTAATCACAATGTTGTTGAACAGTGTGAAATGTATAGAAATGGTTCAACAGGTCTTCAGATTAGTTACTCAGGCGGAGAACCAAAATGCTGGTGGCCGTCAGACAATACAATTTTAAATTGTACATCTTATTCAAATTGTGACAGTAAACAAAACGATGCAGATGGATTTGCAGCAAAGCTTTCAGTTGGTGAGGGCAATGTATTTGACGGCTGTATGGCATACAACAACGCCGATGACGGATACGATTTATATGCAAAGAGTACAGAAAAATACGGCCCGATTGGTGCAGTAACCATTCAGAATTCTGTTGCGTACAGCAATGGACTTTTAGTTGCAGAAGATGGAACAACTTCTTATTCTGCGGCAAGTGCAAATGGATTTAAGTTAGGCGGAGAAGGCCTTACAGGAAAACACGTTTTAAAGAACTGTATTTCATGGAACAATGGCGGAAGCGGTATCATGAGCAACAATGGACCGGACTGCCAGGTATATCAGTGTATTTCCGTAGATAACGGACTGTTTTCAAGAGTTGGCGGTACAGCAGACAGAAACAATTATCAGCTGACACCAAAAAACGGTGACAAATTTACAGGAGATACAGGCTATGTACTGGAAAATTCAATTAGCTTCTATACAGATGCAATTGAAAATTACGGTACAATGGCGGCAGATAAATTTACGTTAAAGAATCAGGATTCTTCTGTGATTTATAAGACAACCAATTATTTATGCAATGACATTTCAACCAAGCTTTGCGTAAATACGGAAAATAAAGCAGTGGAAGCAGACTGGTTTACATCGGTGGATTATAAGACAATTACACCGGCAAGAAATGAAGACGGCAGTATCAATATGAACGGCTTATTTGAAATGACAGATAAAGCACCGGCAGGAATCGGTGCGGATTTTTCAGGTAAGACACCGTCAGAACCGGAAGAACCGGCAAAAGAATCAACCGTATGGGTAGTCGGCGATTCAACGGTATGCAGCTTTGCAGATGCCTATTACTATCCAAGATACGGCTGGGGTACACAGTTATCTAATTACTTTGACAGCTCATTGAAAGTTGAAAACCTTGCACTTTCAGGCAGAAGTTCAAAGAGTTTTACAACAGAAGACAATTACAAGACATTAATGGATTCAATGACAAGCGGAGATTATCTGCTAGTTGGTTTCGGACACAATGATGAAAAGGCGGAAGACGGCAGATATACAGACCCGAATGGAGCTTATACAACAGAAGGTTCATTTGCCAATTCTTTATATGAAAATTATGTAAAACCGGCGCAGGAAAAAGGTGTAACGGTGATTTTATGTACGCCGATTGTCAGAAGAACAGCAACAGGAGAGTGGAGCAGCTCCAACCTGCACATTACAAGTGATGCCGTCAGTGACGGAAAGACGTATGCAGGCGGCGATTATGCAGAAGCCGTCAGAAAGCTGGGAAAAGATACGGGTGTCGCAGTAGTGGATATGACAACACTGACAAAGAACCTGTATGATTCACTGGGCGCAGATGAAACGTTGAATTTACATTCATGGACATCATCGAATGCAGGCAGTGTGGATAATACACATACCAATATTTATGGTGCACGTTACAACGCGTATATGCTGACACAGGAAATCAAGAGGTTAAATGTAACAGGCATTGCAGACCACATTTTATCCGCAGAAGCACCGGTAAAGAGCGAAGTATTAAAGCCGAACCCAGATTATAAGGAAGCGGATTACAAACCGGTAACGGGTGAGAGTACACTCTGGAAGAAAGCAGGCATCTGGAGCGGCTCTGTATTTGGAAATGTTGGCGGTAATCCATCAACAGTTAATCAGACACTGGAAACCGATGCTGATGGAAATATCCATATTGCAGTCAGAAACAACAAGGGAAAGATTGCAGGCACAGCCGATGGTATTGCAATGTATTACTATAAGGTACCGGCATCAAGCAGTTTTACGCTGACAGCCAAAGCAACCATCAATTCATTTGACAGCAATGACCAGGTATCCTTTGGTCTGATGGCAAGAGATGATATGTATCTTGACAAAAATACAACTGATGCACTGGGCGATTACGTAGCGGCAGGCCCGTTAAAGTTAAAGACCGGTGCATGGAACTGCTTTGCAAGAAAGAGCGGCGTGCTGACACAGGGCGGAACCTGCACAAAAGCAATAGCGGCAGGAGATACGATAGACTTAAAGATTGAAAGCAATTCAGACGGATATGCCTGCACATTTGGACAGGAAGAAACTGTTACCGGTGGATTCGATTTCAAGCTGACAACGATTGATTCAGATTATGTTTATGTTGGTATGTATGTGGCAAGAAAAGCAGATGTAACATTCTCTGATGTAAAACTTATCGTAGATGGTAAGGAAGTTACAGCAGAACCGGAACAGCCAAGTGAACCGGAGCAGCCAAGTGAACCGGAACAGCCGACGACACCTGAACAGCCGACGACCCCGACTGAACCGACGACACCGACTGAGCCGACCACCCCGACTGAACCGACGCCCCCGACTGAACCGACGACACCGACTGAGCCGACCACCCCGAGTGAGCCGACAACCCCGGAGCAGCCGACGACACCGAGTGAACCAACAACACCGGAACAGCCGACAACACCGACAGAAACAAAGACAACGGTTACAGTCAACGGAAGCGGTACAGTAACTGTTCCTGAAACAGTTGAATTTGTGGGTGCAGACGGCGGTGTATTAAAGAATACAAAGTTAATCCTGAATATTGTAAAAGAAGGACAGGCATATGATACAGCCGCACAGCAGATGAAAGCGGCAATCGAAAAAGAAATGCCGGAAACTTTGGAAAACAGCAGTGTTTCTTATCTGGAAATGAATCTGACAGATGAAGCAGGTCAGACTGTAACATTTAAGAACGGCAAGCTGGGTATTACATTAGAATATCCGGCAGGAACAGGAAAGAGCGGGTACTCATTTGCAGTGCTTCATTTGACAGAAAATGGTCTGGAAACACTGATGCCGCAGCTGACAGACAATGGACTTTATGTTGAAGTTTCCTCATTCAGCCCGTTTGCGGTAGTTTATCAGGCAGTAAATGAACAGCCGACCACCCCGTCAGAACCGGAACAGCCGACAACACCGACCGAGCCGACGACAGTACAGCCGACAACGGCAGTATTGCCTACACAGACGGTACAGCCATCTACGGAAGGTTCTGCGGCAGCAACACAGGTTTCTGATGCACAGACAGAGGATACAGGTGTTGCAACTGCGGACACCATGCGTGCAGTTCCATTTGTACTGATGATGTTTGCGGCAATGACAGCATTCGTTGTGCTGGCAGGCAGAAAGAAAAAAGAAGTAAAATAAAAGAATAAAAATCATATAGTGAATATATGAAGCAGACCTCCGGTCGTTAGAAGTAAAGCAAAAATCTGACGACCGGGGGTCATTTTTTGTTACAAAATTAGATATACAGATAAAAAATTTTGTTTTATTAAAATGAAAATACATATTTTGTACAAGCGGAACAACAAAAGTAATAAAAAAATATTAAAATTTACAAAAGAATTGTGAAATATTAACAATTAAATGCGTAAAAAAACGTTTAAAACAGAGAAAAGAAAGATCGGAAGAGCACACGTCTGAA
>ENA-OVGI01000274-OVGI01000274.1-human-gut-metagenome-genome-assembly--contig:-NODE-274-length-44957-cov-21.230947_pt1 | contig 44957 bp, 54 predicted proteins | sample MGYA00237771_ERZ505421 | MGnify/ENA primary metagenome ERZ505421 (study PRJEB26158, sample SAMN06016378) | human gut metagenome | biome: human gut; feature: ankylosing spondylitis patient; material... | reverse complement strand
ACGTCACTGCCCGGCTGTATGCGCGAGGTTACCGACTGCGGCCTGAGTTTTTTAAGTGACGTAAAATCGTGTTGAGGCCAACGCCCATAATGCGGGCGGTTGCCCGGCATCCAACACCATTCATAGCCATATCAATGATTTTCTGGTGTGTACCGGGCTGAGAAGCGGCATAAGTGAAGGTGAGCTGCCATGTTTTACGGCAGTGAGAGCAGAGATAACGTTGATGCCCGGCAGTACTTTTGCCATTACGCATCACGCCTTCAGTAGCGGAACAGGAGGGACAGCAGACGGAGACTGAAGCCACGGGAGCACCTCAAAAACACCATTATACACTAAATCAGCAAGTTGGCAGCATTACCAGGGCGCAGAATGAAATATCTGAACATATTGATTCCTTTTTAGATAAAAATAACATTCACAGCCGTCTTAATTTCATTATCGCCAGACCACTGTTTTCTCATACACCGCAATCACACCACGCCTGATTAATTCCTCTTTAACGCGACCATAAAGCGCCATGCCTTTTGTATTACCGGACAGGGATTTAATATAATTCATCAGGGATGAAGTATTCGCCGGGCGGTTCCCTGCAGATTTTTTACTTAATGACTGGACTTTATCGGTCAGGTGCAGCACTTCATCGTTACTGATTACCATAGGTGCCGCCTTCGGTTTCTCTGCAGAGCAAGGCGATGGTATACGGCAACATCGTCTCCCCGCCCTGCATAGCTCGGCAATGACGCCATCATAGCCTTTATCATTCGAGATAATATGAAATATCGTCTCTTCCGGTGCAGTCGCGCTAAGTCTTCCCAGCTCAAACACCAGATGGAAGTCCACATTATTTTTTGACACATTCGCAACCTGGAATACGCTTACCGATATATCACCTGCATACGTTACAGCTGGAAAACGTATAAACTCCTGCTGAGGCCCGGTAAATAAAATAAGGCGTTCATAACGGGACAGACGGACACTTTCAAGTGTACCAATATTTTCATAATCTACGAGAGCAATAATTTTTTCAGTCATCGTCATCCAGAATCTGTCTGCACGGACAGTTATGATGCCGCAGCCTGTAATGCGGAAAATATAAAATGAATACCTGTTGCTATTTCAGGCATACCCTCAGCTAATTTTCGTTACATCTATTAGCTGAGGATTCCCAGGTATAATTATCAGGAATGGGTAAATATAATTAAAGGGTCTGACTCATCTTTCGTTCAGCTCGCAGCAGCTCCTTCATCATGCGCTCACTGGCGTACTGCGCTTCCTCTGCAGTGACGGTCGCAACGGCATTCCCCTGCAGATCATAGCGGGAGGCCCCCACCTTCATCCGGGACAGATAGCCCGCAGACCGGGTCAGACTCTTCAGGCACTTAATGACCTGTTTATGCGACAGCGGCAGGTCGCGGTTCACAATGTCGGCAAACAGCTGCTCGCGCATTCCCGTCGCCAGCAGACGGGGTGAGTTTCCGTCGAACAGCTGTGGCCAGAATGCCTTCAGGGTCATGATGGCCTGTTCCGGCGGCAGCAGGCGAAGATAACGCACCGGAGGTGGCGTCTTTACCGCTTTATCCGGCGCCGGCGCAGCGTTGCGCGCGTCGGCTTCGGCCGCTTGTTTAGCCTTCTCAAGTTTCGCTTTCTTTGCCTTCCAGGCCGGCGGGGACGAGACCACCACGACCTTCTTTCGGCGCACCACACCAGGAGCAGGGGTTGCCTCTGCGGGGGCCGTGCTGTTCTCCGCCGGTTTTCGTTTCAGGCTCAGTACAGGGCGTTTTTCTTCTGCCATAACAATTGCCTATCGTTCAGTTAATAAAAGCTACTATACCTGAACGACATCGCCCTTTCCTGCTCCTGCGTTCACATTGAGACGACAATACCCAGTACCGCCAGGTGCACGGCATAGAACATCACGAAGAACTGCTGCGGCCAGAAGCGTTTCACACGTTCTCCGGCAGATGAGCACACCATCAGCGTCAGCAGCGCAATCGCCAGCCCGGCCACTGATTCACTCACGTCATGCATATTCATCAGCAACACCATGAGGGCCCACAACACCCCGTATCCCAGCCGTTCCGGTGCATGCTGTGCGCGACAAAGCAGCCAGCTGGCGGTGAGCATACCCACTCCAGCCATGCCGTAGCTGCCGGTTGACAGGGGTATCCAGGTGACCAGCAGTCCAGCCGCCGGGAGGGTGTAATACCAGGACGGCTGGCTGACCCACCGCAGGACCTGGCCCGTAACGGCAAAGGCAAACAGAATATTCCCGGTATACCACGGGTACCCGATGAGCATAAACGACACCTGGGCGACCAGCGCCCAGCCCCACAGGCTGTTCAGTTGAGACTGGCGTATTTCCGCGTGCCGTGCCAGATTCATTCCCCATGCCAGACCGAACAGCGGAAAACAACCACGTCCCAGCAGGCGCATCACTTCATTGTTTCCGGCCAGCAGTAAGCCGGTGTGGTCAGTCACCATCAGTACCAGTGCGACCGTTTTAATCATATCCGTTTGTCCCGGTGTCCAGGTCAGCAGGCGCTGAAGCCAGCTGTCTGTCGCGCCTGGAAATGTGTGTTGTGCTCTCATGTTTTTTTTCCTTTTAGCGCTCCGGCAGACAAGCCGCAGGCGCGTCAGTCGCCCCCGAGTGTTTTCTCACGGTTAAGGTCACGAACCATGTCCCGCTCCACAGCCTGCAGACGCTCACGCTGCAGACGTTCTGAGGCCACCTGCTGAATCGCCTCCTCCTGGCGCCGGAACTGAGGATCATCCGGTAGCGTCGTTTTCTCCGTACCCGGCCGGTCACGCTCCAGTCCGCGAATGACGTCCCCGATAACCTCTTTCACCCGGTCCGCCGGCTCGCCGGCTTTACGCGCCTCCCCGGCCACTTCCCGGGCAGTCTGTTCCGCCTGTTTTTCCATTTCCCGGCGCTGCTGTTCTTCTGCCGCCCGCTGTGCCAGTACCTCTGGCGGGAGGATAATGTCAGCCCCGGCCTGCGGTACCGGAGCCACCGGCGCCGGTTCAGCCCATACCCGCCCACCGGTCATGGCCCCGGGGTTCCAGGGGCGGTCATCACCGGCCAGCCGCACCACCACCCCCGTATCGGGATTGTCGCGGGCCATTCTGACGCCCTCCCCCATATTCCCAGCCAGCAGGCTTTCTCCGTTGCGGCTGTTCTGCAGCGCCACGAACCGGGCGTCTTCATTGCCCATAATTCGTCCCTCTCCGCCGATAGCCTCCAGCCGTCCGTCCCGATCGGTCAGCGGGCTGAGCCAGATACCGGCGGCTTTCCCGTTTTTATCAAATGCCGGCAGCGCCACATGCGGCTGAGGGTACTTTTTCCCCGGAGAAATGAATTTTCCTGGTGAACTTCCCTGTGCCAGACCGGACTGCTGCAGGGCTGCCCGGCCCGCGGCGGTTTCATCCAGTGGCCTTGCCCGCCCGAACAGCAGATCGGCTGTTTTCACCGCCCGGTCGTTACGGGGTTCAAGAATATCGTGCGCCGTCGCTTTCTCAGGTGAATTCTTGATGGCCTTTATCCAGCCCTCACGGTTGTCGGTGTAGACCTGAACATGCTGTTTCATGCGGGATAAAGCCACATAGGCAGACTCAAAGCTGGCCATCTGTTCCCGACCACCGGCCACCCCTTCCAGCGCGATGGCATACGGTTCGCTGGCCCCCTGGGCGCCGTGGGCGGTGATAGCGTAGGCGAGGTCGATATGCTGCTGTGCCTGCTCCGCCTTCGGGGTCAGCGTACGGGTGATTTTGCCATCAGACAGCGTGACACTGTCACCCGAAACAGACTGCACTTCCCAGATACTGTTGGCCACATAGCCGCGCTCCGGGTCACTTTTGCTGAAGCGCATTCGGTCCCCCTGAGACACGGTGATCTTTTCCTGACGATAGAGCGTGACGCCTTCTGCCGATGCCTCCCGGGGTGAGATAAATCGCTCCTTTCCTTCACTGTCTGTCAGGGTGATCAGCTGATTATCCTTATCCACTTTGCTGATACGGTGGTATACGTTATCAACCAGCGCCACCGCCTCCTTGTGAGCCGTCCAGGTCGACAGTTTGCGCAGTTCACCGTCACGGATGTTACTCGTGACCAGCACCGGCAGGGTGATTTCCTCTTTGCCGGTTTCCCCGTTCTCCCGCCGTGCGTCATGGATCAGACTGTTCAGCGCCCGCCGGTCCTTATTCAGATGGGTGATCACCAGCGTCTGCGACTGTGCCTCCGGGGTCCGTCCGGTATAGTCCTTCACCAGCGCCTCGTAGAGCGTCGCGGGCTGACCTTCCGGCAGGGTTTTCCCCTCGCTCAGTGCCTTTTCTATCTCCTTTTCCTGCTTCTGTGTGAATTCCACCACAGAACTGCCCGGCGCCCAGGCGCCTTCTTTTCTCGGCACCTGCTCCGGCGTGACCTGCTCAATGGTGGTCAGGGCGCGGTGCACATCCCGCTCAATCAGGCTGTAGACCGCCGGTCGCAGCTCAGGTACCTGGCGCACAATCTCTTTCATGATGGCAACGTCGGCGGCGCTGCGCTGCTGCGTCAGCCTGAACGGCTGGCCCGACGCGATGGGCGGCAGCTGGTCGGTATCCCCGCTGGGCACCGCCCGTCCACCGCCGGCGGCGATGAGGGAGTGGGCTTTTGCCATATCGGCCAGCCCCACCATCGAGCTCTCGTCGAGCAGGAACAGGGTGTTGCTGAAATCGGGTGTCTGCCCATTGCGCTGCAGCAGCTGCGTGTCGTGGAGGAACGACGCCGTCGTGCGCGCATCCACGCCAGCACTCTGCATTTCCCCGACCGCGCGATGCGTCGGCGCCAGACCGATGACGCGCGGGCGGGTCTCTTCCGGCAGCAAACTGATGGCACTCATGACGGCCCGGAACTGGGTGGTTTTCCCCACCCCGGCATACCCCTGAACCACCGTGAACCGATCCGTGCTTTCCAGAATCATCCGGGTCGCCGCCCGCTGTCCGGCGGTCAGGTCCGTCATCAGACTGGCCGGCACGCGGTCCATCAGGGGGGCCACCGCGTCTTTACCTTCCAGCACGTGGGTCAGGATGCTTTTTTCGGCGTCCCAGGTCTGACGGGAAATCAGCAGGTCATTGCCGTAGCCGTGCGCCACCGGTACATTCAGCAACTGCCCCGACCTGATTTGTGCCTGGATGGTCGTGTCGATGTCCGCCATCGAAACCTTCCCGCCCCCGGTTTCCATTGCCGTCGCCAGCAGCTGGGGCCGGGAGAAGGTCAGGTCCTGGCTCTCAAGCAGCGGGATGGCCAGGTGAATGGCCTGTTCTGCCGGGGTATGCAGCCCGGCCTTCTGCTGCGCAATGGCCGCATCCAGATCCGTCTCGCCGGATCGGGACTTCAGCTGCTCTGAGACCACGCTAAACGCGGTATGCCGCGACAGCTTCTCCGTCGTGCGCGCCGCATCCTGCGCCGAGTACAGCCGGAGGTGACTTCCGCTCTGTGCCAGCTGGTTGAGGGTGGCGTTATCCAGCTCACGCTGCGTCACCGACGCAAAGACCGTTGCCGTCTCGCTAACCGACCTGCCGGGACTTTCCACCCAGCCGTGGCCGACTTTAATACCGTCAAACACGCCCGCACCCACGGCCAGGGTCTGCGTGGTTTTCTGCCCCGGCCGCTGTACCGTCAGCTGCCCGTCCTCCACTTTCATCACTGTGACGCTCTCCCCGCCCTTAAGGCGTGTGTCCGGTATCTTCCCGAGCACCGCCAGACGTTCCCCCTCTGCCACCGGCAGTGTATCTGCCCGGAACAGCGTCCACTGGCTGTCGACCGCGGAAACCTTCAGATCAAGACGGTCCCCTTCCCGGTCTTTCAGGGTCAGCATATTGCTGCTCGCGGTCACCCGGTCAATGACAAAGCGATCGTGCGTCCGGGTCTCCGGATCCCAGCGTTCCATCACCATCCCCTCCCGGTAATAATCCCGCACGCCCCGGCTTTTGCTGTCCAGCCACACCGGCGTCAGGGCTGTAATGGTCGTGTCTTTCTCACCCAGCACCCCCTCCTGTCTGAGGGAGTCTCGGATGAGGCCGTTGAGTACGCTCTGTTCACGCGTCCCGCTGATTTGGGCCACGCTTTCCTGTCCTTCACGCACGCTGACGGCAAACTCCTGTGCCAGCCGGCTGTAGCGTGCTCCTTTATCCGGTTCACTGATGATGTCGGCTGTGGTCTGATGGCCCCCCTGCCAGCGATACGTATTCACGCCGCTGTCCTTCAGCACCGTCAGCGCACTGCCGGTCCCGCTGCGCTTCCCGCTGTCGGAGAGCAGGACCTGCACGTTATGGCGCATCGCGCCATCGAGCAGGGAAATCGTTTCCTTCAGGCTCAGCTTCTCCGCCTGATCCACGATGAGTGTTCCGCCCGGAATAAACGCCGTCCCGTCCTGCAGGGCGGATTTACCGGTCACCGTTTCCCCGGCCAGACGCACATCACCGGCGAGAAAATCACGTGAGCGGTTATCGGCAGCCAGGATATGGACGTCACGCCCCTGCTCCCGGGCCATCAGGGTTAACTCGGCCACCCGCTCCCGCTGGCCGGTTGCACCACCCTGACCGGAAACGATACCCATTACCGGGCGATCCTGCGCCAGCACACTGACGGCATCGCTGAAAGGGACCTGGCGCACCACAGACGCATCAGGCGTGACGGAGACATGATTCTGGCGCTGCACCTCCTGACTCAGGGCTTTGACGGCGAGTTCATCGAGAACGTGGATGTTTGAGGTGAACAGGCCTTTCTCGCGATCGAGAGGGATAAGCTGCTCCCGTTCAATGGCGGCATCGATGCCCTTTCTCGCCAGCTCAAACACACCGTCCTTCGCCTCCAGCTGGCCGACCGTGCGTGCCAGCAGGTCGGCATACGTGAACTGCACCTTGCGGTCGCTGAGACCGGCAATCGCTTTCGTCACCACATCCGTGATATCCGGACCGTCAGTGTTCACCGGCGCGGCAGGTGCACGGGCCAGCTCTGCGGCTCGCGCATCGGCGGCCTCACGGTACCCCCGGATGTCAAACCCGGTCTCCTTCAGCGTGTTCATCCACTCCACCATCTTCTCTGCCGGATCGATGGCTTCTTTCGACTTGCGGGTATCGAGCGCGGCCACATCCCGTGACTTCAGGGAGGCATCGGGTCCTGCAGCCTCCCGGAGTTCCTGACTGCGCGTGGAAAACGACTCAACCGGCACGCCCTCCATCTCCCACATGCCATTCCGACCCGCATCGACTGTCTTGTAACCCATAGACTCAACATCGGCCCTGAGAGAGTTCTGGTATATCTTTCCGAAAGCGATGCGGTTGGCCAGTATGGTTTCGGAGAACCCGGTTTTACCGACGGTATCGCTGGCCAGCGTCAGCCATTTATCGCCGTTCTGTGTCGCGTTGATAACCACGCTGTGTGTGTGTATCTGTGGATCCTGAGCGCGCGATGTATCATGGTTAAAGCGGGCAATAATCAGATTCCCGGTCAGGACCGTTTCAGACACGCCATCTTTCTTTACCCGTGTGGAAGCAAGAGACTCCACCTGGTTAAGAGCCACTGTTACCGCGCGATTATGAGCATCGATAAGACGCTTATCGCCGCCCAACATAGCCAGCATCGATACACTTTTCGGTGCCGAGAACGTCAGGTCATAACCGGGCCGGTGCTTATTCACGCCATCCTGTATCCGGGTCAGGTCGCTGCCATCAGGTAGTTTTCCCTGCAGAAGCTCCGTGAAGACCTGCTTGTCTACCTTTCCTTCAAGTCCCAGCAATTCTGCGCCTTTACCCTGCCAGCGCTCCTCCATGCTCCCGATGACGTAGTAATTGTCTTTCTCTGTGTAGTAGTTACCGGCACTGCCCGCCGATTTAACTTGGCTGAAACTGAGCATCAGAAATTCCCTCCAATCTCGACATCATCCTGCTCATCGTGACGGTGGCTGTGGTTGATATTGACTTCCTCACGCCGCTGCATATCCCGCTGTGTCTGCTCATCTGCCAGCCAGGCGTCATACGCCTGCATGTCCTCGATGACGCCGTCCTCGTTCATGCCGGCCGGCAGCATGTCCTGTCCCTGTTCCGCTGACTGCTGCGCCAGTTCCTGTTGTGTCCCGCCTGCAGCTGTTGCAGGGGCACCGGAAGAGGATGCTGTTGAGGCAGCAGCGGCCGCTGCGGCTGCTTTTGGTTTGATCAACGGTACGGTCGTGACCCGCAGGACGGAAGGCTCCGTTGTTCTGACGGAAGGTTCCGCTGCCGGACGCTTTATTGTCGGCGGCGCTTTTACCGGTTCCGGAGATACTGTCATGTCTGCTGGCGCAGGCTGACTGACCGGCTCAGGTTGTTCACCGGCGTGACTGTTTGTATCAGCGGGCCCGGATGCCGGCGCATCCGGAGTGAAAAGCGCCCTGGCAAGGCTGCCTTCAGCTTCCCGCGCTTCAAGCAACGCACTGAGCCGCGCATCCACCCGCGCATCGAGAGTGCGAGGAATAAATCCCTCGGCAATTTTCGGACGCGGTTTGTATTTGAGGGCCAGTTTCACGGCCGGATACGGCCCGGGCAGCGTGACATAGCAGGACAGGTCAGGCAGCGTCTGAATATCGGAGTAACTGACCAGCGTTTCCCGCTCTTTTTCTTTCCCGGTCGATACACCATCACGCACCGGGTCAGCACCGTAAGAATACTGCTCGCTGGCCTTGAGGATTTCCTTCTCACCAATTTCACCGGCAGCAAACTCCGCAATCTCCTTACTCGGGGAGCGGAAGAAGGCCCGGGTGTTCATCACGTCAAAGAGCGTGGCGGCAGGCTTGACGCCATAGATATCTTCCAGCTGGGCATAGGACTGAATACCGAACACATAACAACCACCAAATTTACGCGCCTCCGGGAGGATTTCGACCAGGTCCGGCAGCTTGTGCAGCGTGGGGAGCTCGTCGGCGAAAATCCACACGCGCCGGTTACGGTTCTCCCCCATAGCCAGCAGGCCGCGGATAGCAATTGACAGCCACATCGAGATAACCGGCTTCAGGGAAGCATGGGTGTCAGCGTTGGAGGAGATAAACAGCCAGCCATTGGGTCGGTCCTCACGGACACCGCGCATCCAGTCCCGGATAGTGAACGGCTCGCCGTTCTTCTCAATGCCCTGCAGGTAGCGAATAGCCTTGACGTAGTTGGTCAGCACGGCACGAATGGAGATGGCCGTTTTCTCAATTTTCTCTTCAACCAGGTTCGCTGCCGGCGTGTTCTGCAGATAGGCGCGCAGCTTGTCGATTTTAATGGACAGCATGGTATCGACCAGCTTCTCGTAGCTGCGATCCTTGTCTTCACGCATCAGGTACGCGCCTTCGGCAAAGATAGTACGACCGGAGCCCTGCCAGAACGGGTCTTCTTTGGTACCCATCGGGATAAGGGTGTTGGAGATGTTGTCGAAGTCCGGCAGCGTCAGGCACTCTTTCCACAAATCCCAGGCCGCGCAGCGCGAATCCAGCGGGTTGAGGATTTTATCCAGTGACGGGTCATAATAGCTTTTGACGAACTCACAGGAGCGATCATAAATGATGGCCATATCGCCACGTGCACGCACGTAGTTCAGTAGCCGGCGGATCACTTCTGATTTACCGGAGCCTACGGTACCGTGGAGGCAGAAGTTCTGGATTTCGGAGTTTTTAAGAATAGGCAGATCGCCAATTTTAATATCGGAGGCCATACCATCACGCTTCATCTGGCGGGCCACTTCTTTGGGCTTATCGGAAAGCTGGCGCCCGCCGGTATTCTCATCCTCACTCTGCTGTTTCCCCTGGCGGCCCAGCACCCAGCTGGCGATGAAGAACGTCACGATACAGATAACAAGAGAAACCACGGCTGCAAAGACGAAACTGGTCCACAGCTGCTCTCCGCACCAGATAGTATATTTATCAGCCAGGATTTGTTCTGAGGTATATTCCAGCGACTGGCCGTAATACTGAATGGTGTATACCGGCTGGGAACGAATAATATCGCGCATCGGCCCCAGCGTCGTACACCACCAGTATACGCAGCCGTTCACAAAGGTTTGCCAGCTGAGCCGGTACATCAGCATCAGCCCGCACAGCACCCAGAATAAAATAAACAGCACGTAGAAAATAATATTGGCAATCTGACCAAACATGCGAAAGCGCATATTGGCGATCTGACCGCCCTGCGTCATATCTTTGGCATTGAAACTCATGGCACTAATCCGTCAGTAAAGTATTAGGGTCGGAAGGACAAATTAATCAGCGGAAATACACCGGCACAAAACAGGATTACAGTCATGCCCGGATCCATTGATGGCCAGGCCGGATACTGACTTCTATTAAGAGGTTATGCAGAAGGTATAGCCCTCTGAGCCAGGGCAGTGCCCGCCTTTAATATACGACTTCGCCACCTGCCGTCCGGCCTCATCGACCAGGGCATACAGTGTGGATGGCAATGTTTCAGTCGTGTACTGCAGGCAGACGCAGTAGCATTTCACCGGATGTTTAATCATATCCGGACGTTCAAACCAGCCGGTTGACGGGAAAATCCGTGTGCCGAAGAGCCTGTCAGAAGGAAACTGAGTCTGCACGGACCAGGCAAACACGTCGTCAGCGCTGTCGCGGCGATTGACGCCGGGGATATACAGATTTTCTGCTTCGCGGACAACACGGGAGGCAAGAGAGGACAAGGCGGAGTCATCCGTGCTGGCCGGGCCTTCCACACATATGGAAAGATGGAAGTATTCCGGTTTGCTCTGTACTTCTGGCTTTGCATCGGAAATAACTGACGCCGTGTTTCGCTTACGCTCCACGGAAGACGTCATTATTTTTCGGAAAAAGACACCTGCGATGAAAACAAGCAGAAGAATAACTAACGCGCTGCAGATATACATGATGTGGTCACTGAAGAGAGAACAGACCTCGCGATGTGACAGAGAATAAATTCCCCCCGCCGCAGGATGTGGGTAAATATCGCCAGGCATCAGTTCATGTGTATCAAGAGACCTGACAGGCACAGATATTGTCATAAATAACCTCTGTTCAAATAAAGACGAAAAGACTCCGCCGAAGGCGGCAACGCCTCACAGATGCACAAATAAATTGCGCAACTGTTCACCGTTTAGATGTGGAATTAACTGATTATTTGACGAATGAATTCTGACACGCCGGAAAGGTGATGCCAGTCTGGCCCGGAGTACCCGGGCCGTGGAATAGAACGCTTACAGGATATTAGCGATCGATTTTGCCAGCTGGTCTTCAAGAACAGGCTGGGCTTCAGGGAACTTGAGGTTAACTTTATTCGCGTTAGAGACGACGCGAGTCTGGTATTTATTCTGATTACCCGTTTCAGTACTTGTCTGCACTTTTGCTCCGGATGTTCCCTGACGTAATACGGCCACGTTATCAGTCTGAACCTGTGTTTTGGTTCTTTCCGCGATCTGAACATCGGTGATCATGGTGTAGTTCACATCTTCCACCATCGCGTCAGCCGCCATTCCGACCAGACCGGCTGCAAGCCCTACTCCCAGGGTTGCTCCCGCGGAACTGGAGTTGTAAGCGGTAATCCCCGCCCCAAGAGCGGCGCCAGTCACAGCGCCCTCATAACCCCGGCTTAACCAGCCCTGAGACTCACGAAGGTCCATTTTATCGGCCTTGAGCACATTCGCCTGGATCCAGTAGCCCGCCGTATCGGGGTTACTGACGACCTGATATCCCTTTGAAGTGACAGCGCTGGCAATTTTTGCCTGCAGGCCACTCATATCCTTATCGGAGGTATTTTTGATTTGCAGATAAACTGTCTTATTATTTGAAGGTTCCAGCCAGATTGTTTCGCTCATCTGGGTTTTTACTTCCAGATTTCTCTTTTTAATGGCGGTTCCCATTGCACTACATCCAGATAACACCAGCGCAGAGCTGACGACCATAACAGTCATCAATTTATTTAATTGCATACAAATTCCTTGTGCCATAATCATTATGAGACATACACATTCCATTTCTGCATCCAGAATTCGCAGTTACTATATCCAACTTTTTATTTGAGTGGAAATTTATTAAAATTAATACACTAATAATTTCGCATGTGTATTTTTAGCCTACCAACTAACCACTATAATTGATAGGCCAAATTTGAGGGGGCATTTTTTAAATGCCAGCCACTCTCCCTGCTGAGTTTTAGTAGTCAAATTAGCTTTATCATTTGTTAATGATTCCGATCTATACCATACACGTTTCCTGCAACGTCTACATTTTCAATCATAGGAAGCCCACTCGCAGGATTAATATCATGGGTACTTATAGATATCTCATTTCCATATGACCCCATAGCACTGCTACATGTACTATTAGGTTGGTCGAGGTTGACTGAACCGTCAGAACAATGCTCAAGCTGATAACTCATAAACTCTCGCTCGGAGAACATTTCCTTGTATGGTAAGGTCGTCAATGATTGCGTTCTCCCGACATAATTCCTGCCGGTCCCATTTTCGAATGCACTTTCATTATCATTACTAAATTTCACAGATGCAAACTTTAGTGCTTTATTCATAACCCAAAGTGGGTATAAAACAATACTCATCAAACAGGCAATGGGATTAACAATACAACAGACTCCGGCCAGAACAAGATAAAGATTACTAACATCACCTACTGGGCGTTTTGTTTTCGCACCAACTTTAATGAAAACATATTTGAACACCAACAACCACATCGCGGATGCTAATACTATAAAAATAGTTTCTGATACTCGCCATCCTGCTAATAGGCACGATATACACTGAATAAGTAGCAAAGCAATCGTTTTCATATTTTACTTTCCTCCCCCTTAGTTAGGGTTTATGCTTCCGCTCAAATTCCTGGGCCTTAGCTAGGAGTTCGTCTCTTGTATCCGCTCCAGGAAGTGCTCTCTGTTCAGCCTTTTTGTCATTGTATTCTTTCTCAAATTTATTTCCTTCCAAATTATGGTGATTTTTCAGACGAGTGTGTTCATTCTGAACATCATCCTCCTGCTTATGTATGCTATCTTGCCTATCCTTATGAGCTTGCTGGTTTTCGCTAAACATGTGTTCAACCGATTGGTGAACATCATTTTTGATACCTGCATTTTTGGTCATCTCATCGATACTATCACCGTGAGAGTTGTAGTCCGCATATACTGTACCGCTTCCTTTACCTTCAGAAACTGATGGCATATTTGCGCCAATGTTTCTTCTGCCCTCCTGGTACGCCTCATCGACTTTAGGTTCAACCTGTTGTTTCACAAATTCACGAGCCAGTTGCTCCCTTTGGGCAGCGATTTCAGGTGAAGACGTGTCAGTAAGAATAGCTTCAGCATTTTGTGGGGCATTTTTCTGTACGAAATTAGCAAATTGTTGAGTCAGGTTTTCGTTCATCTGGCCGCTCATGCTTTCTGTTCGTGAGGCCATTTCACTATACTCATGGCTACGTGTTTTGCTCGTCGTGTACTGGTCATAGCTATTTTTCGCACTGGCCAAAGAGGCAGAAAATTGATCAACCCGAGAAGATGCATTGTTATCAGTGATGTTTCCAGACTGGCTTGATTTCTGGTTGATGAAGTAATCAGAAGACTCTCTGAAGTCTTTAACTGCCTGACTGCTGGTATCATGATTGTCAGCATTAGATTGGCGTCCTGACTCAGTAGTATTGTCCTGAGATCCAGAACTTGCTGTCCCTCTCGCCGACATCCTCCCACCGAATTCAGCTTTACCGCCATTACCGAAGAGCTCGAATCCAACACCACCTCTGGCTCCTACATAAGCCTCGCCAGAAACATCACCTCTCATTGACTTGTCCATAAGCTGGCCGAATGCTTCATCACGGCTAATATGGTTAGCTTTAGCATACGAATCTACAGCATTCATCATCTTGCTTCTGGCCATCGAATCCTGCGAAGACTCGGTAGTATCGGCCCCGGTCGTTGTTGAGGCGCTGTTCCCTTTATTGGTGCCAAATTGCTGCAGACTATTCCAGGCGCTTGTCACGCTGCTGTTATAGCCATGCAGCGCGCTTTCGGCCTGGACATCAGCCTCACGGGCCATCTGTTGCTGCGCACTGGCTATCTGACGACCGACGTTAATATCCACAGGCAGTTTTGACATTGCACCACCACTGTCCCAGACCATCGAGCCATCGCGCGTCTGCGTGCTCATTCCCCCGTTCGCCAGCTGCCGTGACATCTGTCCGAAACTCGTTGTACTGTTGGTACCCCAGCTGTAGCCGCTGACGTTCTCCATCTGCATGTTGGCAAACGAGTAATTCCCGTCCACCACGCCGGAGGCCGCCTGCGATGTTGCACTGAGCCCCGAAGAAGAAAAATGGCTGTAGGCACTGGAGAAGGCGGCCCCCATGCTCTTCACGATACCCCACGACAAAGGCGGTATCATCACGGCAATATAGCCCGCAGTGGTCGCAATATCCGAGTTTTTGAGCTGAACCTGCGACAACTCAGAGAGAACAACCGGCACGCCATTTTGCTTCGCATAGTAGGCCATCGCGCTGTTCAGGATGGCGAACAGTAATGGCCAGGTCTGCAGCCAGATAAGCGCAAACACATACCCTTTAAGCACCTGCAGCGTCATCATATTAAACATGGCAGCCATCACCATGATCGGGAACATCCCAATCATTAAACCCATAATGACGGTCTGCATCAGTGGAAGTGCGCGAAGCGCCTGGTGCCCCATTGTGGCCTGTGCCAGCCGCTGCTTTTCAAGGGATGATGTGTTAGCCATATTGACCAGACTGGCGGTGTCCCCGCTGCGGGCCGCATAACTCTGGATCCCACTGCGCAGGGCGTTCATCGTGACGTTCTGGCGGATAATCTGCCCGGCGCTCTGTCCCGAGCTGTAGAAGTAATTGTAGCTGTCGCCAATCATCTGGCTGAAAAGCAGATCGGGATTAGGTTTGCCGCCAAACAGCTGACGAACATAGTAGTTCCAGGTTTTCCCGCCTGTCTGAGTATCCAGCGCAAGAGCCGATTTCAGATCCCGTGAGGCCTCTTCGCATGTCTGGAACTGGTTGTTTTTATCAAACACGCCACGCAGTGGGCTTGGGTTTGCAAAAATCAGGGTATACGGGTCAGGTGAATTCAGTAATTCTTCAAAAGAGTACTTATGATTGAGGAAAATATCGCCCATCACACAGTTTTGTACGTAATCGGAGAACAGCGTCGTAATCTGAGGATTTTGTGACAAAAAATCCGTACTTTTCGCGACCAGATTACTGCCAAATAACATCCCCGTTTTACTGTACGTGACACTGTCCGGCAGAGCGAAGACCATCTCATAACTCTGGATAAGCGCGTTTCCTACCCGTGTTGTCAGCGACGCCGGAATCGCCAGACCAATAGGCACATTATCGACTTCATAGACCTGCGCAACGTTACTGTAATCGATGATCTGCACAGGGGTACGAATGACAACCAGCATAGAGACCAGGGTGAGGGAAAAGACCCAGCCAATAAGGTCCATTACGTTGTGTTTTTTTACCCAGTTCCCCGCCACAATGAGTACCGAGATGGCGATACACATCTTTTCTATAGTCGACCATGTGCTGGTCCCCATAAACGCCGCAATCGCGTTCAGGTTGCCCCGTAACCAGTCGCCGCCAGCAATGGCATATATCTCAAGCATTACAGATTCCCCCCAAAATGATAGTTATTCTGGTAGCGGGTCATCATGCGGGCAGAGACCTGCTGGCGCATGTAACTCATTTGTCTGTCAACCACAAGCAAGGCGTCCTGCTGGACCTGAACACGGGACTGGAAAGCGGCAATCTGCACACTCGCCTGGTTGAGATTTTCCATGATCATATCCATTGTCGACTGGGGATAATTACCGGTTGAGATCATCGCCCGGGCCTGCTGGATAAGTTCCTGAATGTACTGCAGCAGGATGTCGTAGCCGATATAGTCCGTCAGCTGGTAAATAAGTGAGTTAGACACCCCGAGCATCTGTGGATCGACCAGGTATTTGAACACCGGGATGGTGGTGCTGGAGATAAACCCTTTCTCCTGCTCCGTCAGTTTTTCATCAGCCACCGCTTTATTCTGGATACTGCTCAACAAAGCGCGAATCTGATTTTTGAGCGCCTTACTGGAGGTGATGGTCACGGTCGCATCAGCAACGACCTTGAGACATTTATCCGAGTCATTGCAGTGGTAGATTTTAGCTGTGCCGCCCTCCATCATGGCTTTAATCAGATCCTGGTCAGTGGTGCGTGCCGGCAACGGGGTGATCTCACTGTTCTCACCAAAAATCAGCGTACCGGTCAGGGTCATCACAAACTCTTTCAGCTCCTTATTGCCATCAAAGAGCCGGTTCTTCGATAAGGCATTCCACATGATGTTAATGTTCTTCATCACACGCTCTTTGTCCTTATCGCTGGCTTTATCCTGCACTTTGTCCATCTGCCCCCCCACCGAACAGCCCTGACGGGAAGCCGCCCAGTCCGCAAAAATGTTGCTCTCGCCGGCGATGTCCTGGCAGACCTTTTGCTGCGCCACCTGGGTCCGTGGAAACAGACCGCCCACAATGCCCTGTGCGGCCTGGCAGGAGCTGAGGTTCATGCTGTTCATATCAGTGGCCATCTTCTGAAGGAAATCCTTCGCGGTTTTGATCTCCGGAACCGTGGTCTGCAGGGCAAGGTCAAAGAAGTAACCCGCGGCGTTGGACATAATTTGTTTGCCAAAGCGCTGCAGCTGCTCGCTGTTGATAAAGGAGAACGACCCCAGGTACGCATCGATGCCGCCGCAGCCGGCGTTAATATCCGGCAGGGTCATGCTGACCAGCTGGATCGTTTTCACCTGCGTTCTGGCATACAGCGAACCGCCAGAGGCATAACCCGCCGCCTGCCCCTGCCAGACCTGTGGCTGGCTGGTATTGGACGCAAACCCGAGCTTATTGAAGAATTGGTTCATGTCGCCATTCACATCGGCGGCGGCGCTAAATGACAGGCCAAGCGCGGCACCGCAGAAAAGTGACAGAAGTTTAATTCGCATCCTGTCCTCCATTACGCACAGCATTCTTTTTAACTCTGTCATTTCTCAGAATAAAAAGGGTCTTAAGGTGATAACTGAAAAAATTGCGGATCGCTAATGTCACTCCGGCAACAAAGAACCCCACCCCAACAGCGATCTGCGCATAAGGGATGGCGTACATCATAATATTCCACAGGTCTTTTACTCGCAGGTCACCGCTGGCTATCCAGTCATCCACGCAAAGATTAAATAAAAATCTCATTATCCATAACAGCAGAGCACCTGCAGTGAGAAACACAATGAATAATTCCAGATAGATTTCCAGACGCCTTTCCCGGTGGATAAATTCCGGCTTCAGTTGTTCTATTTTTTCTGCTGCTGTCTGCCCGGGTGCTTTTAAACTTGCTGGAAATAAAAACGCATACAGTCCCGTCGAACGTATATATTTGTTCATGGCTATTTTCCTTAATCACTTGCTAAGACCGGATATAACAGAGACTCAGTGCATCATCTGAAATACCGTATCCACTCTGGCCATAAAGCCCTGTGCATCCGTGGCGCCCTGCAGGATCGGGTACGCTGCCAGCGTGTTTACGTTCACCAGAAACGTAGTCGGTGTGGCCACCGGGATATTGGGGAAAAAGGTCTGCATCACGTCAGGAGGCGCCGGCAGCGCTTCCGGAAACGCGTCATCACCCTGTCCGTCAATGGTGTAAGAGAACACGGAGAAGCCATACTGTCCGGCCAGCTGCTTCAGCACCGGGTCAAATTTATGACAGTAGGGACAGTGTCCCTGCATGAACAGCACCACTTTCCAGTCGCGCAGGTCCACCTGCTTTCCGTTGCTGAGTCGTAACCAGCGTGGCTGAGATGCCCCGCTCACCGCCTGGGGAGTGTCGCTCTGCGGGGAGGCCGTTTCAGTACCGGAGATACCCCGCGGATCCCAGAGCGACTTCACCTCATCGAGCGTTCCCGCATGTGCCACCCCAGCCAGTGCAAGGGAAAGAGCCAGTGCCGCCAGCGGCGTCTTAGCGAGGTTCATCAGGCTGTTTTTCACAGGCTTTCTCCTCTTTTTCGGCTTCAGCAATCAGGGCGTTTAGAATGCGGTATCCCCCGAACACCACCATACCCAGCCCGAAGATTTCCCCGGCCTGGACGGCCAGCTCAGGCTGTTTTCTGACAAGCCGGGCTATCAGGTGGAAAAACACGCCCACGGCCAGCACCCACATCCCGGTGATATCTAAATCCGGAAAACGAATATTTCGCATGACACACTCCTTAGAAATTCGGTTTAAAGTCGCTGGAGACATAGAGGAACTGTTTCGCCAGGTCGTCCTGACTGATAAAGCCGTAACTGAGAGGCTTCACCTGGCCACTTTTAGGGTTAACCAGCATCATCGCGGGGAAGAACTTCACGCCAAGCTGCTCTGCCTGGCCCTGGTCCGTCCGGCTGTCGGGCAGCATGGGGTTAATCACTCCGTCAACCGACACCGGTATCACGCTCAGGCCATAGGTTTCGCGAAAATTTTTAATCACCTGGACCAGCTGGCCATCGATCGCTTCCCGGCCCCGGTAGAAGAACATCACGCCGTAGTGCTGTGCGAGGGTGGAGATAGCCTGTCGCTGTTCGGCATAGTCGGCAGCGAGCTGGTTTTTTACCGTGCCGTTGTAGTGGCTGTACTGCAGGTTGTAATCGAGTTCGGGGTTTTCCAGCATGGCTTTCTTCGCACTCATCGAGAACAAACCTGCCTGCTGCGTCCAGTAGTTCTGCAGCCGGAAATACTTCACGAAGTTTTCAGACGATGGATACAGAATGGCTTCGTACAACGACCGTTTGGTGGCCGCCTGGAGTGTGGCGAGTTTCTCCAGAATATCCATTTGCGGCGGTGGTGCCGCTGGTACGGCTTTCCTGTCCTCATCACGGGGCTTCAGTTTCTCGTTGTACCACTGCCAGCCCGCGTCTTTGGCGAAAGCCGGCATCAGGGCGCAGCAAAGGCACCCCGCCAGCATGGCGGCATGTATTGTTCGCATGGCAAATACCCTTTTATGAATTAATGCGACTGGCGTGACAGATGCTGATAGACACTGTATTTATCGAGCTGGCGCTGTACCTTTCCTGCATCATCACGGGCTTCAAAGCGATAACCGCTGCAGTACAGAGGCAGATAATTTATCTGAAGGTCCACCCGCTCCCCGTCCCTGATCACCCACGCGGCCTGAGAAACAGTGTCGCACTGGATCCCCCAGGCCCGGTTGGTTGTCATAAATGCGTTAACCTGCCTGTCCCGCCACAGGCTGTACGATATAATGCTGACCAGGAGAAAGACAAACACCCCGACAAACACCATGACCAGCCCGTATGCTTTTTTCTCTTCCATTGACTCTCCTGGTCACATAATAAGGAATAGCGGCATGCTCAGTACTGAAGATATAAAAGCCTGCCGGTCCGCTGGCAGTTTCTGGAAAGCAGGTGAGTACTGAGCGGCCATCTGAACCAGTTCGGACGAGTTAATCAGGAACCTGTCTGTATGCAGAGAGATATCCGCAAGAACAGCCAGCACCATAACATGATGCTCCTGGGGTAAATTCTCTTCATTCAGAATGTCTATAAATTTCTCAATCGTGATATATTGATTCATCTTTGCTTTTCCTTGCATTTATAACTTTCTCCAGGACTGAGAAAAACAAATAACATACAGACATGGCAAACCCAGCCATAAGAATAAAGACCACACTTTCGACACAATCACTTCCCGACGTCCCTTTGACTGCATCCCAGGAGAAATAAATCACCGGAGAAATAATGATTATTGTTAGCGTTAATCTCAGGACAAAATCAATAACAGGCTTTTTGTGAAAACTCATTTTCATGATTATCGGTCTCTTTATTAGGCAGCATGGTTTATTGCGCGGATTGCTGACTCATGATTTCCTTAATTCGTTCTCTGGTCTTATTGGTGAGCACATCGTTTTCCGGTATTTTTTGATTTTTCATCAGGTCGTCCATAAAGTTGGTGAAATCCAGCTTGTTAAAATCAATCCCCTGGAGTTCCGCGACGGTAATGCCCCGACAGTCAGGACTGCTGGCGCCGCCAAAACCGATATGCAGCTGACCGTTTCTTCCCTGCTGCTGAACGATCTGCGCCAGTTTTGAGTCGAACTGGCAATAGCTCCTTTTTTTCTCCAGGCAAATCCCCAGAACCTTTTTAGAGCAGAATTCCCCTATACTGACCGTCAGCTTGTCTTTTTTCGCTTTGGCCAGCGCCTTTTCCTCGCTGCTGCAGCTTGCCAGCCCCACATCCTGGCCCCAGCCGCTGTCTTTGCAGCAGTTACTGAAGCCGGCAGCAAACTTCTTACAGAACTTCGCTTTTCCGGTGAATGCCCGGACATCCACCCCGTTCAGTGCCGCGACGTCCTTCCCCGCGGCAGCCAGTGCCGCCAGCTCAGACACCGCCTGCCCAAAGTCGTTGCTCTTCCCGGACGTGGCTTTGTCACATTCACCATCAAGGCAGAAGACATCACCGCCGCAGATCATTTGCTTGCCACTCGTCCTGGTTTCGCAGGAATACGTTGCATATTCATGCAGGCACGTGCCTTCCTCGCTGGAGAAGGCGCACTGGCGGGATGACAGAGTACAGGCCGTATTTTTCATCAGGCTTTCACAGGAGCCGTTGTCCGCCGGCTGCGTGAGCCAGGTATCCTTATATTTCCAGCAGGCCTCCGTGAACGAGTAATCCCTGCCTCCGAGGGTGATGGTTCGCGTTCCTCCCGGACTGATACATTCCTCGCCCGTTTTTTTCCCTTCATCCTTACTGAACGGACAGCTTTCAACCCAGACGACTTCAGGTGCATAGACGGTTTCGGTTTCTTCCATCACCAGGGTGACCGTGACCTGTACGGGTTTCTGGCTGGCCGATGATACGGTCCGTGATGTTTTGCTTACTGAAAAGTTCTGCCCAGCAATGACCGCTTTGTCCACACCAAACGACTGATGAATCTTCCCCTTCCCGTCATAGGTATATTTCGTACAATGCGTGTTCTGACCGCCTGAACACATCGATTCTGAACGTGGCCAGCTGATCACATCAATGGGGAACGTTCGTTCAAAGAGGGTCAGGCTTTCACTCACTGCACTCTTGCAGCTATCCCGCACCTTCCCTTCGGAATCGCATTCTTCAATCCAGGGGATCACCAGAGGCTCACCATCCACCGAGGCATTCAGCAGACGACCGTTGGTCGGGATCGTCAGGTTGCCACTCCATTGCCGGGTACTCCGGGCATAATTCAGCGTCACCACCTGCTGATAGGTTCGGTTAACTTTCTGTGTGGTGGCGTTATCCTTCAGGGTCGCTTCCCGTGTGCAAAAATTTTCCACCTGCAGATCACGTTCGCAGGTATGGTTTGTGAACTCGCTGCGGTTCACAACCTGGGCGGTACAGGACTGTCCGGTATCACCGACAATGCTGTCGGCACGGGATTCTGTATCCTTTGCGGCCTGAATAAACGGCGCATCCTGAGATATCTGATCCGGTGGCCGGTTTGTGAACGACTCCGTAACCGCTTTGCCTGTGTCCCCCTGGCTGAACTCCAGGGCTGAATCGCTTTTCAGAGAGCTGTCTCCGCTGGCAGTGACGCCGCCGTAGTATTTTGTCTGATTCGGGTTGGCGGTATACCCCGGCAGGTTTTGCTCACCACTGAAATTTTTCAGTGAGTTCAGACCATTGCCCTGCACCTGTTTCGCAAAATCCGAACCAGCTTTATAGTCACTTCCACTGTCAGCGCAGGCGGGAGATGCCAGCCAGATAAAGGCGCTCAGGACTAAAAAATGCGCGGTCAGCACGGAAATAACCGTCTTCATTTCCACCCTCCCTCATCCCTCACCATTTCCGGTAACGCTATGAAGTACGGTCTGTCTTTCATGGCTGGCTCCCGGCGGCATTCGAGTGCGCATCAAGTATTTGCCGGGCCAGCTGTGCGCAGTCACCGGTCTGTGCCACTTTCTCCAGCGCCTGTTTGACGTGAATGTTACCACGTACCACGTCATACCCGGCCTGACACCGTACCACCAGAGACGGCACACTCCGGATGCCGTACTGTGTGTATAGTGTCGGGTCAATCTGCACGCCGTCGGTCACGCCATCCTTCACCAGCTGCAGCACCGCGTCAGTGGTGGTCCTCATGTCGTTATTGACGAGCCCACGCAGTGTCGCCGGAATGCCGTACTGCCGGGTTTCGTGCAGCATCCGCTTCAGCCCCTCTTCAGGTATCGAGAAGGAGACAAAGTACAGCGCTCCTTCTGCCGGCTTTTCCTGATTCGCCGCTTTCTGCTGGCTGACCAGATTATCGATAAACTGGCGGTCTGATTTGGGCAGAGGATTGCGGCTGATTTGCGCCTCAAGCTCCTGCTGCAGCTGTTTATCCGGATGCTGGCGCAGCTGTTCGCTGAGGTTCTCCTGCTGTTTCAGCCACTGCTGGTCCCCGGGAGTATTAATATTGTCAGCGGCTGACGCCGTAGTGCAGAGCAGACTCAGCCCCCAGGCCAGCCCGGTGATTCCTTTATTCATAATTACCTCAATTAGAGAGAGTTATGTGCCTGGCTATTGCTACAGGTCATGACAAATGCATAGCCCTGCATCACATATTCAGTTATTCGACTGCATTTTTTCTCTGAGGGTTGCGCCAATGTATTGCCAGTCTCTGTATTGCTCTGCCGTTAGTACCTTTTTATCCGTGCTGAAAGTGACCCGGGATGTAGTGGGAGATACATCCTGATGCAGGAGGGGTTGCTGGCAACATTGATTCTGTTCTTTTTCCATCATTTATCCTTTTCCTGTCTGACTTACAAAAATACGCAGTTACGTTTACGCCACATCAGGTAGCCATAGTTCTTGCGGGTGTTGGGCGGATTTTTGCCGGCCTCCCAGCGCATCACGCTGCGTCCAAGCGGATGGCACTGACCACTGTCCGGATACATGTTCACCATCTGATAGCGCCAGCGTTCTTTCGGGATGATCGGGGAGGGATATTCGTAACAGACTGCCTTGTCCTTCCCGATACTCTCCATAATTTGTCCCTGCCGGTGGAGCTTGAAGGCCATACGCTCACTGACCAGTACCGACGACTGCAGCGGGCTGGACTCATTACTGACCTGGCCGTTAAACGGGTAAAGTGAGCCATGGCTTCCACCACACCAGAAGAGGACATCCAGAGGCATATGGAATGCACTGGCCAGCGCATCCGCTGCGCAGGCGCCCTGCGCGATGGGGTTGGCAAACAGGATCGCTTCCGGATTCAGAATGGTGGTGAGGCTGCTGTCCACCCAGGTCGGGTCAATCTCGGACAGATAGGCTATATCCATGTCTCCGCCTTCCAGACAGCCTGCCGAAGTGATGATGTTCAGCCAGTACGTCAGCGGGTACTTGTACCAATGAACGTGATAGAAGGCGCCGTTCACCTGCTTGTCGTCCTTTCTCGCGGTCCCCATGCCGGTCTTGCCGAGATTGATACTGAAGCCCCCCAGATTGACCATACAGCCAGGCGAACGGCTGACGTCCGTCATGGCCATCGGCTCCCAGTACCCGATGGCCAGGCCGGGACGAACAAAAAGCGGTGGCGGAGCCGGACACAGCTGCAGGGGACTGCCGGGATTGCTGGTATCAGGCAGGTCGCCTTTACCAACCTGCACGCTGCCGAGCGACAGAGGGAAGATGCAGCGCCAGCACACATCGGTGATCGGGTTAACAAACCGGCCCTCACAGGAGGGGCCTGCGGCGGCGCGGCCACTGAACGTTGAGAACGCGATGCAGATTAAAAAAAACATGGCTTTCATTCGTCAGTTTTCTCCCTGAGAACAAGACGGAGGGCATCGATTTTATTGCGGACCTTTTCCCGTGTAGAGTCTTCGGCGCCCTCCATCCCGGCCCACACCATCAGGGACAGGCAGTCGAAGAGGTAAAGCTGGCGACGGTATGAATCCCTGTTCGTCTGGCGAACGGCGGACAGTGCATCGAGTTCACAAGTCATTTCATCGATAACCTTTTCACCGTTGTATCTCAGCCAGCGGTACAGCTTCTCGTTATCGGTCCTGAGACGCTCAACCTCTCTCTCCAGCCAGCTTTCTCTTGTACTGAGTTCCCGTATGACATTCTCCTGCTTACGGATGGTGGACCACATTAGCGTCAGCAAGAGCATCGTGAGCAGGATTATTAAGGCCAGTATCATCGGCATCGGTTACCTCTTTTGAATAAAACGCAGCCCCAGATCAGGGGTGCGGGACGGGCGGGAAGGTCTCAATATTCAGCCGTTCACCGGAGGGCGCCGGCGTGATCCGCGCCGGGACCGCCGTCAGGCCAAATCGCTTGCTCAGTACACCGTTCTGGTCGAAATAGATCCGGCTGTCCAGCGCTGCGGAGGTGTCCGGGATACTGCCACGCACCAGGATAATTTTGCTCATCAGGGTTTCCGGCACCTGACGCTTCATCCAGGCCAGCTGGTCGGCATCGTCACCATTGATGAAGTACAGGGTCTGGACAAACGGTACGGTTTTAAGCGGGTTTACCACTTCGCCCTTGCGGGCAAACACCCGCCCCTCATTGTCCTTCAGGTCTTCGGTCAGTCGGATGCTGGGATCAAACCAGCGCTGCTCGTATTTCTCCGCACGCTTAATGCCTTCCACCGGCGCCGGACGCTGACTGTTCTCGATAACCCGCTGCTTAAACGCGTCCATCGTCTGGTCCCACTGGCCAGAGGATTGCAGCGACTGCAGACGCTGCGTGATGAGCTGCAGCATGTCCTGCTCACGGACGGGCCATAAATCCCCCCAGGTACCGAGATCAGCCGCCTGAGTCAGCGGCGATAACAGGCAGGCGGCGAGCAGACAGTCTTTCAGTCGTATCATTACTGTTCTCCTTTCATCCGGCGGGCAATGTCGTGCTGGATGTTGCGGGTCACATCAGGCGCGCCCTGAACCACGGCAGGTGAAACCAGAATGACCACATGATGCTGCTGCTGATACTCCGCCAGACTCTTCTCCAGCGCGTCGTTAAACCGATCAGAGAGCGCTTTGGACTGCGCCTCTGTCAGCTGCTTCTGACTCACACTGTCCATAAAGCTGTCGAGCGTCTTCTTCATATCAAAAGCCACCACCCGCGGCGTGGAGTACTCCAGAACCACGCGTGAGAGAAACGCGCTGGTTGCCAGGGCGAAAAGCACGAGAGCAACGATGACAGGTATCCGGCGAAAGGTATGAGAGGTCGTACTGACCGGTTGTTCGGTGTTGTTTTTCATCACTGTTTATCCTCCATGTCATTCACCGGTATTCGGGATTCAAGCTCTGCCATTTCGTCTTTAAAGTTGAGGCACGCCAGTCCGTATACCGCATCGTGGATATCGACCCCCTCCTGCCGGCGCGCTTGCATGTACTCAAAATCCGGGCCTTTGGAGGAGTACATCGCCCGGCTGAGCGGGTCAACGAACAGGCGGTGCCAGGAGCAGTTCGCTTCCACCTGCAGCATAAAGGAGGAGAACCACTGCTCTTTTGCCGAGCCGAAGCCGTTAATCATGTCTTTCTCCAGCTTGCTGAACTGATCCGGGTACAGCTGGTTATACTTGGCAAATTCCTTCGCTGACTGTTTCAGAATGGCCTTGTACGATGAGTTCCCCCACGCTGCACGTGCGGCGCTGGAGGCGGTCGGGGAGTCGAAGTCGACGATATTTTGCGTGATGGTGATGTATGCGCCGGTATGTCGACGCGCGGTACGGTAGCCTTTCTCGATAAACTGCCCCACTTTTTCATTCTTGAAATCAAGGAGCTTCCAGCCCTCATCGATGACGTTCAGTTTTTTCAGGCCACGCGGTGACTGATACATCCTGTTCTCGATGTAAATAATCAATGAGAACATCACCGCGATAAGCAGAGAGGGCCTCGACTCCAGACCACCGAGCTCCAGTACCACCATCCGGGCGTCATCGTGAAGTGTTGGTTTATCTGAGTTGAAATAGTCCCCGTAGATCCCATTCACCGTGTACTGATCGAGCAGGATTATCATCTCGTCCAGACGGCCCCGGATTGTCGGGGAATCAGCATATTCATCGCTGTCCTTCGCGTCCTGTAAAAACTGCACTACGTCATCAACGCGTGCATGATTACGCTTGCTTAACCAGGCCGCCTGAACTGCCTGCAGAAGCAGACCTTCATGGACTTCATCGAGGTTGCCGTTCGGACTGGCCATCACCGACATCTGATCGCGTATACGTTCTGCTGACATGTCGAAGTGAGCATCATCCAGCACGTTGGCGAACGGGTTAAACTTGAGGGTATCGCCATCGAGGTATACGCCCCCCATGTTTTCACACAGGGACTTATAGCCATCGCCCATGTCGAACACCCAGGCAAACCCGCCGGAGTCGAGCACACTGCGAATGAGGGGCTGAATCAGACCGGTTTTACCCGCCCCGGACGTCCCGCAGACTGCCATGTTGAAATTGGTATTGTTCATTCCCTCGTAGAACAGGTCGATGAACGCCAGCTGATTTCGGTAGGTGGGGGCCAGGAGTCCCGCCGGCGCCAGCGGGCTGTCAGCGACGATCGGCAGGAGGTTGGCCACCTGGAACGTCTCAGCCCGCTTCACCACGCCTGCCGCCTGCAGCTCTTTGAACAGGCCTTCGCCGCATTTGAACGGCATCATGGCCAGAAAATTACGCAGGTGATGGTAGCGGGCCGGGATAAGCTGGAAGCCACCCTTACGGTAACTGTTGAGCACCTGCTGCTCGGTAGCGAGAGAGGCCTCTGCGTTATCGGCGGTATACGTGGTGATATTAAAGAAGTAGGACACCAGGGAGGTCTGGTTGGTCGCCAGTCGCTGGCGGATATCGCCCCACTCCTGCATTTCCTTTATCACGTTCGGAAAGTACTTCGCGTAGGAGGTTTTGCTTTTCTTCTCCACGTCCATGAATTTCAGGTTGGCTTCGTTCTGGGTCTTCACCTGGTCCTCCACCATCAGCGTCAGCGTGATGACAAAGGGGCAGGAGATGGAGAGCTCCGGGTTCAGCAGGTTGGCGTAGTTGTCCGCATTGGACCAGAGGAAGGCCATTTCCGGATCTTTCTCCAGATGGTAGCTCGTCACCCGGGTCACGCACTCTTTCCCGTCGCGCCCCAGGCGGCCAATTTTCAGATGACCGGCCGTGACCTTCATATCAAAGCTGTCATCGACACACTGATAGTTCAGATCCTGATAGGGGTCCAGCTTATACGGTACGCGGTACATCTCGTGCGGGTCCGGGTTAATCAGCTCACGCATCAGTTCGACCAGCCCGGCCGCATCAAGGATACGCGTCGGAATGTAAGCCCCGCCCAGTGACGCCCGCAGGATTTTTATCTGGTTCTCCATCTCCACAATTTGCGTGGCGGAGTTCTTCTTCCGGGGCACGCAGCAGGAGATGTACACGCGGTAGTTACGCAGCGTCAGGGGCAAATCCAGATTGTCCGGCAGGGGAAATTGTGTTTCCGCCGCCCGGAGATAGTAGGCGCGGGTAATGGCGTTAAACTTTTTAGCCTGTTTACCACTCCAGCGGAATTCACGCAGACCGTAGTCGATATCATTGCCGACCAGTTTGCTGGAGACCAGATGAAAACTGACCGGGACGCCCCGGGGAAGTTTGCTGCGCAGTAAATGCTCCAGTGTGGCGACGATACTTTTATCCGCACCGGGTAAAGGACGCGCCTCAAACATAAAACCGACGGTTTTGTTATTAATAAACAGACCGGTCGCGGAATCATAATCCTTATAGGGCAGAATACGGCTGAACTGGGGAAAATTCATGCTGCCCAGCGTGTCATTGGCTTTTGCAGATTCGTCGGGCAGCTTCAGTGCTGATACCAGTGAATTAACAGTCTGGGTGACGGCATCGATGATGTTATTACTCATGCAGGCGTTCCTTTAAGAGCATTTCAAAATAACAAGGGTAATAAATGGCAAGAAGAATATTCACAGCCGCACTAGAAACTCCTCCTTATAATGGAAAGCACAGGAATGAAAAACAATAAACACATGGAGGCGATAATCTGACCCATAAAGATCGAATCCAACAACACCTCCCCTTGCCACAAACAAATAAGCAGAGTGATAAATAATAAAACCACATGAAAGAAAACAATCAGGAACAGAATGTTCGCTGAGAACTCGCCATCACCAACTTCCACCTCTAAGCAGAAAAAATAAAATACACACAAACTACAGATAATATAGACGCCTTCATGTCGAATACCCTGAAGGAAATCAGCAGAAAAGTCTCCTGCCAGTCCATTGTAAGTCAGTCTGGCTCCCAGATAGATGAGCCAGTAGACTGGAGGGGTAAACAAAAATCCATACTTTCGAAGAAACAGCATCATATCCATCCCCTGATTATTTGCTCATATCGTTCAGTGCGTTAAGTTGTTTTTCACGTACTGATTTAATCTCTTTTTTATCCTTGCATTCTGATGCCATCTTTTTTGCGTCACCAAAAGTTAATGTCGCTGACGAAGTCACAGTATTAGTTTGAAGAGCCATCCGAAAAGCCTCACCCGCACAAGGCGCATCATGAATAATACTTTGCAGTTGTTCTGGAGTGGCGGGCTGCATATCGCGAAAATCTTCATACTGAACAAAAAAACATCCAGCTGAAGCAAAAAAAAGAAGAACCCAAAAAATACCATATTGCAGATCAAAACGTTTCAATTCTTGCCTTTCTTTTTCATCGGCCTTTCTTATTAAATCCCGAGAGCGCTCTTCAATTTCTTGTTGTCTTTCCATTGTTCCATCCCTACCGGTCAATCCAGTTTATTAATCAGCATTTCATTTTGAGTTAGCTTTATATAATTCCCACTGATGGATATAGGAATAATACTGCCCACCAGGCACATTAATGATGATGCCATCACAGTCCAGTTTATTAACAGGGCTGGTAAAAGCGCCTGTCGGCATGTTTACCTCAAGTGTCCGGCAGTCATCTTTCCAGTGTCTACCTGCTTCAAGTTCATCCATCGAAAATGAGTGAATGGAGATAACGAACATCCCGGAAAACCCAACCACCGCTATAAGCGCACAGTATATGAATGTATCGCCTCTGTTAACTCGAAGATTGAATTTTTCAGGGATGGCAACCATTGCCAGCGCACCGACCAAACCAATAACAAAAAGAATCAGACATATACCGTTAAGCCATGCAACGTTATGTCCAAGTATATAGTACGCTTTCACTTTCTTATTCCTTATGCTGCATACTTTCAAATAACGTGAGATTGTTAACACTGACCATCGGTCTTACTATTCACCCGCCCCCATCCGATCAAAGTAATAAATCAAGACATAAAACATATAAAAGATCACTGTGGCTGAAAAAAAATCCCGTTATTACTGACAGCGTCAAATCAGGAGAACCGGCCCACATATTTTTATCCATGAATACCATTAAAGAAAATAAAGCACTGAGACCTGTAAGCCCAAACAACATTAAAATATAGGCAAGCGCATCTCTTATAAAAACACCAATAATTACATAGCCGTAACCGCAGATAATGATTGCCATTGCAAAAAAAAGTCGAACAAAACCATCAAAACTTAACTGGTATTCAGCCATTTACCCACCCTCACTCAATGTTTCTATCACGCTGCTCAAAGGCTCGCGGGTTTTAATTTCAATGCACTCTCCTGTATTACTTCCGTAACCTCTGCCACCACGTGCTTCGAGTACCCGTAGCATTTTTATGCAGACATCTGTATTAGGCATGGGAGTAATATCCCAAATTCCACCACCACTACTCGGCGTCATCAGCACCAGAAAAATAAAGGCATGCATACTTTATTGCCTCTGTTTATATATTAACGAATGAATATTTCTTTCATTGCCTCTGCGATAGTTGTTTGCTTATCGCCACTTATCGCTCTGTCATAATCAGCCTTGCTGACATTTTCAATAACATCACCACACTGAAGTCGATTTTGCGCTGGAGAGAAAAACCCTTTATCAATATTAGTCTCAAGCAACCGGCAGTCATTTTTCCAGTGATGAGAAAGAACTTCGGGCACTGTATTACTGTCACTAGAAAAAAGCAGGCTATAACCTGTCAATAAAAACACCAGCGCCATCGTCCATTTGAATAATTCATCCATAACGTTACTTACCTTCCGTACTAAGTTTATTAATCTCTGCCTTATCTCTGTATCTCACATCCATATACCGTGTTACGCCATCCGGGCAAGACCAGGCATCTTTTGCTTTAGCCAGAAACCCTGCCTGCTGCGCTTCAAATGCGGAGACTCTGCAATTTCTAAGCGTATAAATGATATTTTCTTTCCTGTTTATAATTTGTTTATATGTTGACTCAGGATCAAGAACTCCTGTTGCTGTAGTAATCATACTCACCATACACAGTATCACAATGAGGGTTTTACCCCACCAGGATGTGATTACTCTCTGAAAAAAGGAAGACACGATTACGGCAGAACCAACAATAAGAATCAACATAAAAATATATGACGAATCTTCGCGCAAAAGCAGCCATAGATATTTCATTGAGTCAGTCATTTTTCAAATTCTTTCATTTTCGTTATCGACATTCATTTCACACGCTACCGCCCATCCCTTTCAACGCAGAGGGCACTCGTTATAATTCAGAAATGGAACACTACTGTAGCGCCAGCAATGGCGCTGTGAATCAATTAAGGCGAGGCTGTCCCCACGCCGATGGTTTTACGACAAAAAGAACCGTTGCCGGCTGGTGATATACATCATCTGAATCCACATACGGCGCTATCCACAATGACGTTGTCTCCTCCCCTTTTCTTAATGGCCGGGGATAATTACCTGGCGGTGTTGACGGTGACGTAAACGTTGACGCCACTACTGGTAAAGACATTTTCACTACCGGCAAAGACTGGAGCCTTTTCTCGGTTTCGAAATATATTGCCTCATTCTTTGCCGTTGGATTATTTAGGTACACTGCACGTGCTCGTTCTCTCTCCGCTGCCACTCTGGCCCGGTTCAGGTTGGGTTGAGGCGGCAACGGGAACGAATTAACTGACGTGGTTCTGAAATTACCCTCAGCCAGTTGTGGCAACCCGGCCGCAGCCGGCTTTGCATCACTGCGTACCTCCTTCAGCTTCGCTTTTTCATTTGCCTGCTCCATCGTCATACAGGTATCCGACGTCGTGGCATTACATTGAAATTCGGTCTCTGTGCCCGCACACCCGGTTAAGAGCAAAGCGCTGCCCAGAGGAATTAACAGCATTAATTCCTTCATGATATTTCTCGCTATTTATCGGTTATTTTTTCAGGTTCATCCTGATTTAGGTATTTTCCTTAATCGCCCGAACAAATTTATCCCCTTCATCCGGACCCATTTCATCGTAAACACGCTTAATCTGGCTGACATCAGATCGGGCTAGAATCAGCCCTGAAGAACCCGAACCAGACTCTCCGACGACAACACCGTTTTTCCGTATGATCACCCTGCGGACAGGAGTCCGACGGAAAACCACAGCGATCCCGGTAAACACCACCGCCATCAGCAGCCAGAGCCAGAGAATATTATGCGTATAGCTCTGGTCGATATATGCTGCATACCCTGACGCATCCGTACTGACGGTGGTGCAGTCTTCCTGTAAAACCGGAGGCAGTGGAGCGTTCACCGCATCACCATTAAGTTCTTTCGGCCCCGTGCAGTCCTGAATGACGTATCCCTCCTGCTCCACAGACTCTACGGTTTTCACCAGCGTCTGGCCGAACGTGTACGGTCCCGTCCGGAACACCAGAACAACCAGTAACATCATCATGGCCAGCGGATACACCACCGCACACTTAACCAGCCAGTGAGCCCAGCGCAGTGCTGACAGAACAGCAGTAATGAGAGACTTAGCCATTATTTTCCCCCTGCGGCGCTGCGCCCGGAGAGAACTCACGCGGATCAAGTTTGCCCAGCTTCTTCAGCATCTCGTCAGTATTGAATCCGTTCATACTGCCGCCTGACTGATGATGTGCATCAGCCTGCGGTGCCGGCTCCGCCTCCTGATTTTGAGCCTGCTGTTGCCCGTTCTTTTCCGCTTCCAGTTCTTCAATCGTTTTCAGCTGGAATCCATCCTGGAACACGACGGTCACTTCGTTGCCGGCACCAATCGGAATGACCGGGTGATACTGCTCGGCCCTTTTGATGTAGTACTCGCCCAGTGTCTGCGCAGCTTTAGATGCACCACCGCCGACCCCCATTTTCAGAACGTCACCGGCGCCAACAGATGCTGTTGCCCCCAGGCCAACAGCCGGCTGTGAAGCCCGTTCCATGCCCTGACCAATCCCGTCAACAAAACCGGCCCCCCATGCCCAGCCGAGGATTTTTCCGTTACGCATCACCACCTCTCCCTTAACCCCGTTTTTCCCCATAAAGGAAACGTGGCCGTTAATGGGCTGATCGATGGTTTTATCACCTTTGATACAGCTGATATTGCGGGTACGGACAATGGCGCGTTCGCTGGAGACATCGCCCCAGGCCTCAAGGCCCACAAAACACCCTGTCAGGTCGTAGGTTTTGCTGTTTGGCATTTCCACGCGACCGGTGATACGCAACTGCATCGGTACAGTTGATTCATTCCCGGTAACAGACGCGTTGGCATCTGCCCCCTCGATAAGCATACTTTTTGCAAAGCTCCCCGACGGAATGTACGGCAATGACTTCGTTTTTTTTCCTTTGTCGTAACTGAACGTTTTACGCTGTATCTGGTTTGGTACCGGTACAGACTGGTAGCTGACCTGCGGCGGCGGTGTCATACCATTCCCCGGATAGAATGCCGTCGGAGGCGGTACCGCGGCGCCGGTTTGCGGCGGATAACTGGCTGGCTGCGGCTCCCCTTCCGGACCGGGTGGCGGTGACGGAGGAGTCGGCGCGGGCTCGCCACCAGAGACAGCCGGTTTCACGCCCAGCGCCTTCAGCTGATTCTGCATGGCTTCATTGTCACTGCTGAGTTTGTCGATACGTATCTGGTCAGCGGTTCGCGCCTTACTCAGTAGGTCCACTTCCCCCTGCAGGGAGTCAAAACGCTTGTTGAGATCAGCGGCAGTCGCCTGCATTTCTGTTGTCGCGTGCTGCTCCACCTTACTGTTGAAGCTGCTGTCGACCACCCCGGTCATATCCGGTGCGGGTTCGCCCTGAGCCGGGGCTTCCTCATCAGAGCTCATGTTCAGATCTGACAGATACAGCCCGCCTCCGACGGCTGCCGCGCCGCCCGCCAGAATGAGTCCCAGCCAGATATATTGCTTACGTTTGATCAGCGTGTTGAAGTTGGCCATCAGCGCTTCACTCCTTCATCTGACGTCGTGACCCAGATCTGCATGCGACCACCGGCAGTCAGCAGGCCCGCCGGGGTACTGAACATGACGGCACGTGTTCCGGGCTGCCAGAAATCGCTTTCACGCACCATACGGGCCGACAGGGAGACATTGTCCAGACTGTAACGGACAACTTTCAGGTGATGACCGACCCAGACCCGATCGGCAGTGGCGCGCAGACCAGCCGGCACCTGCAGTACTTCAGAAGTGACGGGGACAGACTGATACTCACCGGGTACGCTGCCCTGACGCACGGCGCGATTCAGCGAAACCAGTAACGATTCATAGGGGTTCGACTCTTCCCAGGCTTTTGCCGGACCGGGGGTACCCGCCAGCTCGCTGACCAGCTGAATTGTCCGGCCTGAGCCCGCACGGGGCACGGCACGAATGGAGAAGTTCAGCCCGCGTTCGGTTTCCACAATGAAGGTGAATGGTTTTTTACTGACGGTCGCCAGAATGGCGCCGCCGCTGTCGGTCTGCTCCTGATTTGTCAGGCCGCCGTCCAGGCTGTTTATCGCCGTGATGCGATCTCCAGGTACTGTGAACAGATTCGGATCGGTGTTACTCACGGCAATATTTGCCTGACCGCCATTGGTCAGGGGAACCACTGTCGGCTCCAGCGTACCGCTAAGGGTCGCTGACATCGCAGGGGCGACCAACAGCAGACAACCTGAAATAAATAACGGGTTAATTTTTTTCATTATTTATTTCTCCAAAACGCGCCAGCCAGCTGACACCATCGACACGACTGAACTGAATGACATAACTTTTAATTTCACTGTAGGGTTTGGAATCCCCAATCCACGTTTTCAGCTCACCCCGGATATCCACGCGGTTCTCTGCCGGCCACGCACGGATCGAGGTCATATAAAAGGTGGCATTAACGTTATTGTCTTTAATGCGTTTCGCATCTTCAGCCAGCTGGACCTTTAGGCTGTTCTGCGCAGCGGGTAATACATACCGGAGAAGCTGCTGATGCTGGGCATCAACCGTTTCCGGCGTGACATTCAGACGCAGGGCAACAAAGGACAGGCCCAGCTGCTCAATATAAGAAGCGTCAGCCTGGTTCTGAGACACCGCAAAGGGTGCACGGAATAACATCGGTGTCACCGCCACTTTCTGTTCCGTCTGCAGACGGTAATTATTTATGCCCTGGATAATATTGGTCGCAAGACTGAGGGTCAGGAGTGTCCCCAGACTGATAAATCCCACAGCGATAACGCGGGTGGTATTTTGTCTGGCACCATGTTCCATATGTTATTTCCCCGTTGATTTATTTAATCCACTGCCGGAAACAGGAGTCCGGAACATCATGAAAGAAACCTTTAAGAAGGGAGGTTGGCAGATACCAGTAAATTAGGTCGCGTAGCCAGGAACTGCCCCGCCCTTTTTTCAGTTTCTTGATACCCCAGAAAACCAGTACCGCTGAAGCTATGCCAAAAATGAACTTGCTGGTCCAGAAACCCCAGCCGAGACAAATCACGGCCGGGATAAGTTCATCGAGGTATAAGCCAAACCAGCGGGACTGGTTAGTCAGTGTTTCCGGGAAACGGTATCGCTTTAATTCGTCTCCCGTCATCACGTGCTTCCTGTCAGTAACCGGCGACCGACATACCGATGGTGATAAAGGTGGAAATAATCGCGAAGCCAAACAGGAACTTCACGTTTTTGGTCATCATGTACATGATGCCGCCGGCGACAACTTCTGCCAGAACCACCCATTTGACGACGCTGGACTGCTTACCAAACGTGCCTTTAACGGTCGCATCCCCGGACTTCATCAGGTCGGTTGCCGTGGTGGTGGCCATCGCAGCATCCGGGAAGAACGCCGCCACAGCAGCAACCGGCAGCGCAACTTTAGCGACTTTCAGGGCTTTCTTTTTATTGAAAACGCGGGACATAAAAGACGGTTTGGTTTTTTCAGAGACAGCAGAGCCCTGAACACTTAATACAGCATTCATATTTATTTCCTTTAAAAAGAATGGTTGATATATAAAACAGATTTATGACTATGATGTTAAATCACTCTTCCTTTTCACCTCCTGGTACGGCTAGTTCCGAGTTATAAAAGTCCGGAAAACGTTCTAGATGATCTTTCAGTCTCAAATAAGCTTCAGCTGTTTTACTTCTTCTGCTTCTGTCTTTTGCTTTGATGAGTCGACGATTAGTTTCTTCATCTAATTTTAAAAGCACATTTTTTCCAGGCGCAGGTCGTGCGTTGCTCCTAATCGCTCTTTCCAATCGACCTCCAAAGTAAGATTACCAACCTTTAATAAATCTTACATTGGAGGATTTAAAAGTAAACAAACTAAGGAGAAATCTTGAGTAAATTATTTTCACAAATCAAAAGTACCGACGGTACTATTGATTTAACAAAAAATTAACACCATCGTTTAATATCGAAACCACATTCGATATAAACTTTCCATAACTTAGAGTATAGATCGATGACATTATGATATAGTCACGATCATCAAAGCTCAGTTCCTTTTTTATTTTACTAACTGTATTTTTTGAGGTTTGCACCCCAACACCTGTAATCTTAGAAATAGATGCATGAGAAAACCCAACCGCATACAGATTAAAGATAGCCCAGTCAGACTTTGCTGAACGCTGAATTCTTTCGATATATCTTTGCATCTTTATAGAAAAGTCATTGTATTCCATTGAAGGATGAGGCATCGGTTCATCTTCATTTATAAAAACCCATTTACTGTATGTATCTTCATTAATCGAGAACGTTTCAATAAAAACAGTCCAAAGTGAACCTGCCAACCAAATATTTTTAACAAGTACAGCAGAACCTTCTGAAAATGATTTCAGTTCTGACTGCATCAGTTCCAGTTTGATCTCCAGTGAGAGATCCAGAAACCAGCTTCCAGGTGCTCTGGGTGTATCAAATGCTCCAGTTCCCCCAGATGTTAAGAAAATTTTGTCAAAGGTTGGGCTGGTGTGAATTACTTCGCCCCGGGAATCACGAATAAAAGCAGGGCAAGATGAAATATTAAGCATCTCGCGCATAGAATGAATGGAATCTGTTTGACTGCGCACAGCAATATGACTACGATCCTTCGCACACATAGGCGCCTCCTGGAAAGGACACTATGGATAGTTGACGTTCGGGGGGACTAGCCCCGGACGTCAACGCTTCAACAAATTTTATTACAACCCTGTAAGTATTCTATATTCTTCCATGTCACTTTTTAAAGCTAGATCATTATTCTTTTTTTACTGCTGAATTAATTACAAACCACCATAAACACACACCAGTTCTTACTCTTCTTCCTGCTCGGGGAAGAAGTGAGAAATAACATCTTTTGCATCTTCTCGAATGTTACTCACCATGCTGCGGAACTCGAATCGTTCATCACCTGTAACATGAGGGCTTAGAGAGCCAATAGCCAAAAGTTTGGATACGGTAAACTGAGTCTTCATGACATTCTCAAGCAAAATCTTATTAAACTCAGTTTGGTTAAACCCTGAATCTTTTCTTTCCATTTGAGCCTCATAAACCCTAAGCCCTAATTCAAGGAGCATCGAAGCGACACTTGAAAAACTGACATCCTTTTCCTTTGCCCCTTCAGCCCTTCGCTTTTCCACTATTGCATTAATTTTCTCTGCAACTTCATCACTAGCATAAGCTTGTACCCTGGCCATATCGGTTCCTTTATTAAAAACAGCATCAAGCAAGTTATTATGGCGAGAAGATAACGCGAGTTTACCTTCTTTACAACTCTAAACTTAAGTCTAGAGTCTAAGTAAGTTGCATTACGAGTCACATAACAACTTAAGTCTAGAGTTAAGTTGCTTTAAACATCTGATTATAAAAGAGTGAGTCGAAAACGAGTCGCTATAGACTTACCGACGACTTACTACTGACTCGCCGGCAACTCACATATATATTAAATAAAATAACACAAAATAATATAACTACAGTTAAGCCACTGAAGCTAAAGTGAAATCTGCAAAATTTTAATTTTGCGTAGTGTGTGGTCATTTTGTGGTGAGGAGTGCATATATGTTGAGTCTCGGTCTTGGATGGGTTAAGGTTATTCTGGGATCTGGCACGGAGGGGAATTCATGAAGGGAGCAGCGTTTGGTATCATCCTGTCTTTAATACCATTGTCATCAATGGCAGCAGACTGCTTTGATATGGCTGGCAGGGATTACAAAATTGATCCGGATCTCCTGCGTGCTATATCATGGCAAGAATCACGATTTAAAATTGATGCGATTGGGCGTAATCCTGTTACGGGTTATGGATCAGGCTTGATGCAAATTGACTCGCAGCATTTCAACGAACTGTCGCGATATGGAATAAAACCGGATCATCTTCTTAGCGATGCTTGTCTTAACATCTACACCGGAGCCTATTATCTGGCTCAGGCGTTTAAAAAGTGGGGCGTTTCGTGGGATGCAGTCGGGGCATACAATGCAGGCTTCAAAAAGACCCCGCGCCAGGCAGCAAGACGTTACGAGTATGCGAAGAAGATCCATTACTACTACACGGCTATCAAAGCAAGCAAACGAACTTCTTCTAAAGATCAGAAAATCGCCATGAACTAAAAAGCCTTCTGATATAAGAAGGCTTGAATTTCTTAAAAACCTACGGCATCTATACCTGGATAATAATCGGCATCACTATCAAAATGAAAAAGCAGATACCCGCCCTCCCGATGCATTAGTATGAGATTTTTGCGTAAAAATTTTGACACCCCACCTCTTTTTAGCGCCAGAAGATGGCGTTTGAAATCATACATTCTTATAACACAACCATAAGGTGTATCATGTATCCACTCTAAGTAACTATCGCAAGTTAGATAATTGGTTGTTGATGAAAGCACCTGAAGAACTCTGATATCACCTTCTTCCATATGTGAAATACTGATACAGACAGCTTTAAATTCAAACATAAGTATTCCCACCATCAAAACGCCGGACAGCTGCCCGGCGCTTATAATTAGCCTTTAAGAGTGCGAAATTTCTCCGCAATTAACCACAATGCCTTATTGAGTTTGACATCACCATCAATTGCTTTTACTGGCCGGGTTGTTGTTCTTTTCCCTTTTTCAGTTCGGCCAGGCAAACCGCCTTTAATCAGATTTTCCTGGACCCTTTGATATGTAGTCCAGATGTCATCTTTTTTATCTTCATAACGGCGCGGATGAATTATCTGTTCAATACTGACCGGAGATTTATTTTCATCTTCATATCGGTAGGTTAATGCAGCTTGTCCAAACAGACGCTGTTCTTCCTTGGTTAATGTAATAGACTTCATGACATCAACGCCTTCAGTTATTTTATCGAAAATTCCCAGAACTTCGTAAGCACCTTCGATAACCCTTCCCACAATATCACCTTTATGAGGTACACGAATCTCACCAAACGACGTACCGCACACAAGGCCATTTGTGCATACAAAACGGAACATACCCGGGATCATTTGATAACTGGACGATCCATCATGCGAGTTAAGAAGAATGATTTCGGGTACTTCTGTTCCTTTATTGGCCCCTTCACGGCGAAGTCTTACCATATGCTTAGTATGCCCCCGTTTATCCTCATCCCTTACTCGTGACTGACAGGCAAAAAATGGCTGGAAACCTTCTTCACGTAATTTATCCAGCAGTGTAATGGTTGGAATATAGGTATAGCGATCACTACGTGAATTATGCTTTTCTTCTGAAAACACAGAAGGTACAACCTTGACCAATTCATCGTTAGTCAGTGGGCGCTCCTGACGAATGGAATGAGTAAGTCCAAATCGGGATGCTAAACGCATATTATTCTCCTTCACCTGTTTAATTTTTTAACCATCACCCGTTGAGTTGCCGGGGCCGCGGTTTTGACTTTGTGCGGGGACCTGCTGAACCTGCCCCCTGGATATAACCTTCACCCGTTTGAGAGCCGTTCGCCGCAAGGGCGTAAACGAGCACGGCCCGGTGCAGATGTCCGGGGGTGAGCGGGAAATTTTTTTCGGTCTAATGAAGCGGCAGCGGAATGGCCGGGAAAAATTTATTGCGAAAGGCTCTGCCGTCCCCAGGACAGCAAGACGGGTTGTGCTTGTCTCAGCCCCGGCGAATGGACTCAAACGGGTGATACGGGTACCAGGGGAAAGGAGCAGGCACCCGCCGCAACGACGAAGAGCGCGGGCGCGAAACGGCGTTGCCCCGCAGAGTGCCGGCAGTCCTTCGCCGGCACGGTGAAAGCGGCGCGGCCGGAACGGCCGCAGCAAGCGCTGCCGTTGACTTTGACCTCAGACATCAGACACTAGCCGTCAGGCCCGAAACCGCTTGCGGGTTCGGCGGAGCCCGGCGGGTGCGAAGCAGCTGCCCTGGCGGAGTGTGGCTCGACGACCGGACAGCGCAGCTGGCCGGGAGCCGAAGGTGTCCAGTGTGGGTATGCTTTTAAAGCCTTTAAGGTTTAAAAAGAGGCATCACAGCAGGGAGAAGAAGAGGAAGCAGGCAGACAGCAGGCAGCAAACAGGGAAGACGCGGAAAGGAAATGCGGGCGGCGCGTCAGCGCGGCCCGGTTTTCCCGGCGCCGCAGGCGCGCGGTCTTTCGAGGCGCGGCCAGACGGGGACCGATGCCCCCTTCGCCTGCTCTGTTCCCGAATCAGTCAACAAACATCGAGACCGGGATTTGAAATCGATTTGCCAGCGCCCGCATGTGATCAAGGGTCAGACTGCGTTCACCACTGAGGATCCGGCTGACGAGTGATTTGTTGCCTATCTCGTTTTCAAAATCGGACTGTGAAAGCCCACGTTGCTGCATAAGAACCCGCAGCAACGATACACCGTTTTTACCAGCTTCGATGCGCGTATTAAATTCTTCAAATTCCACCGCGTTATTTTCCCAGGCATCAATGCGGGCAGTCAGTATATCAACCAGCGGGCTGTCCGGGTCATGTTCCAGAAGATACTCAACGAGTTTACGTGCATCTTCGTAATCTTTGCGGGACGAACTGCCACCCAGCAGAGGGACAATACTCGCCAGGTCATTCACCGCTTTATTGGCATCGCTAATCATTCAAACCTGCTGAATTTTAAAGTTAACACCGCAGGCTCTGGCGTACCGAACCAGCGTCTGAATACTCATTCGCGAAGCGTTCTTCTCCATACGTGAGATAGTAGGCGCTTTGATGCCCATACGTTCTGCAACCTGTGCCGACGTCAAACCCGCTTCTTTTCTCCATGTTGCTAAGGTTTCCCGAAGTAGCTCCGAGGCTTCTTCTGCTTCGAATGCCGCGCTGTACTCATGATCGTTCATTGCTTCGGTATGAACCTGGCTAAGGGTTTTATATTTCATTCTGCATTTCCTCCAGTCTGCGAAGTGCCTGATCTATTTCTGCCGGGGGCGTTTTTGGCGATTTTTTGATAAAAATCCGAAGTAGAAAAATACGTTCACCACTCTGATATACCCAGATTCCGCGGGCGATATCTGCCCCCATTGTACGTATTTCGAAAAGGCCGTTTCCAAGCGGCTTGGTATCTGGCTCGCGTAGCTGGCGAGGGTTTGCTTCCAGCTTCATGAGTAGCCTGGCCATTTTTGCACGAATGGCAGCAGGCAGAGCCGTAAACTCTTTTTCAGCCTCATCATGAAAGATGACTGTGAACATGAATATAATCTCTAGTCCGTATGCGCACACATTAGCTCAAAAGCTAACTTAGCTCAAGAGCTAAGTTAGCTAGCTTCTCACTACCCGATCTTTACAATCTCAATACCCAGCATAAGAGCTATGAATTCTGCTTTGTTCTGAAGCAACCAGGTGCGTGCTTCGGGTGCCTGAGCTTTGCTGATATCGATATCAAACTGATTAAGCGCTGCAGCATCGGCGTGTCCAAGTGTAATACCGCGCCACTGCATCCCTGCAAAATAGGCGTTCCCAGCCCCCTGCTGGATTTTTCCTTTCACGTGTTCCATTGCTCAGACCTCATTCCACACCCAGACGGCGGAACATATCGGCGATGATATTCCGGCGCGTATATGAAGCACCGGCGGCTTTCAGATCGGCCAGCACGTTATATGCGTAACTGGCATCCTTTCCATGAAAAACGATCACCTTTTCCGCTTTTGGTTCAAAACAGGATGGGGAAGTTTCCCGGAAGAAAGCCTCTGATGAGTGTTGATTGCCGTATACTTTCATTCTGCATAACCTCTGCTCTGGTTAAGGGATGGCACCGATAAGCCCCATCCCTGTTTATTTCTCAGTAGATGTCCCGGATATCGACGCCTGAGCACGCTATCTGACGCAAAAACTGTTTGAAGTGGTCGGCTTCAGCCACGTTGATATATCGGAACTGCTTATTCATGCCCTGGCAGAGCGCGTAGGAATAGTTAAAGCGCATCTTTTCCGGGGAGTTTTTACGATATTTTTTCAGCTCCGTCAGGCTGCTGAATTCCAGGACATCCCACTCTTCCTCTGAATTTTTTTCCCTCTCGGCAATGAGGATCGTGTATGGCGCAGGGTTTCCCCCCAATTTTCTGGAAGATTCCTGAGCGGCAGTTTTGAGGTTGATGTTTCGTGTACTCATCCAGCTTTCTCCTCTGTCTGTTTTTTCGGCCTTTTAAAACCATCACCCGTTGAGTTGCCGGGGCCGCGGTTTTGACGTTTTGCGGGGACCTGCTGAACCTGCCCCCTGGATATAACCTTCACCCGTTTGAGAGCCGTTCGCCGCAAGGGCGTAAACGAGCACGGCCCGGTGCAGATGTCCGGGGGTGAGCGGGAAATTTTTTTCGGTCTAATGAAGCGGCAGCGGAATGGCCGGGAAAAATTTATTGCGAAAGGCTCTGCCGTCCCCAGGACAGCAAGACGGGTTGTGCTTGTCTCAGCCCCGGCGAATGGACTCAAACGGGTGATACGGGTACCAGGGGAAAGGAGCAGGCACCCGCCGCAACGACGAAGAGCGCGGGCGCGAAACGGCGTTGCCCTGCAGAGTGCCGGCAGCTTTATCGCCGGCACGGTGAAAGCGGCGCGGCCGGAACGGTCGCAGCAAGCGCTGCCGTTGACCTTGACTTCAGACATCAGACACTAGCCGCCAGGCCCGAAACCGCGTAGCGGGTTCGGCGGAGCTTACCGCGTCTTTTCGCGGTTAGCGGAGTGTGGCTCGACGACTGGACAGCGCAGCTGGCCGGGAGCCGAAGGTGTCCAGTGCGGGTGTGCTTTTAAAGCCTTTAAGGGTTAAAAAGAGACATCACAGCAGGAAGAAGAAGAGAAAGCAGACAGACAGCAGGGAGCAAGCCGGAAACGTAAAGATGCAGGCTGGAGAGAATATGTTTTTCATGCCGCCGGAAAGAAGCCATGATAAACCGGCGGCATACCAGACGGGGCGTCAGGAACGGAGCTTATTTTCCTTCCTGAACTGCGCAACGCTATACCAGATTGAAGCCAGGAAAGCGAAAACGGTGATCAGGACACGAAATTCGTCACCCGGCTCTTTCCCCTTCAGCATCAGCGTTATGATGATGCCGGCAACGATAATCCACGCAATACCACTCCAGAGGCGCAGCTTATCCGCCACGACATTAATCAGAACAAAAGCAACGGCCAGGATAGCCCCCCACAGAGCCGGAACAGGCTGAAACGGAATAAAAAACAGGTTAATACCTGTTAAAAGCGTCACGGCAGCAAACATCAGAGACATACGCACAGATTACCCTCCCTGGACACACTGAGTAAGAAAATCAATTCTGCTGATCATCGCCCGGTTTATTATATTCGGGTGCATTTGCGCGCGGCAGCTGCTGACTGTTCAGTCGATGTACGCGGAACCGTTCATGGAAATATTCGCGCAGGTGTTCAGGCTGTTCCCGTTCAACAAGTTCCGGCATGACGGGCTTGTTCATGCGCTCCTGCCAGGCAACATCAGCAGCCACCTTATCGACGGCAACTTTGTCCTGCTCCTCCTTTGAAAAAGAGGCAATATTCCACTGCGACATACGCAAATTCAGCAAAAGAAGAAAAGGTACGCAGATATTACGCTCTTAATCCTTAACTGGCGACCTGTTGAGGTGAGGCCAGTACGCAGCGCCGCAGGTGTGGCGAACCGCCTCACCGGCAGGCGAAGCCTGCCAGGATTTTCGCGCGGCCGCACCGATCTGCGAAGCCGGGTAAGCTCCTCACAGATCGTGCCGTCTCAGACCTTAAACGGGGCGTCGGGCGCCCCGATATAGTATCAGTCCAGAGCCGCGTAAATAGCAGCGCATTCGTCATGAGAGTCAATGAAATTCCACAGCTGCGATTCCCGCAGCATCAGGTGGCGTGTCAGGGCAGCATCACCGCGTTCATGGTGCAGCCAGATACGGCGGTTGATCGCCAGCGCCGTAATGATAACTCCGGCCGCATCCGCGCTGACGGACCGATCAAACCAGTTATCCGGGTTAGTCAGATGGAAACGGTCACCGTCAGGCATCATGTAGCCGCCGCCCTCCGGAATACGGATGAAATGCCAGAAGCCTCCGCAGTAATCGGTGATGTGTTTCTCAGCGAGCGCATAGACCTGCATCTCTCCGGCCAGAAAATCGTTACCAAACAGATCCGGCAGGAACGAGAGACGGTCGGACTCCTCTACATTCAGCATGGTTTGACGGGCATGATACATAGCAACCTCCACAGGTTCATAAGATTGCGGCACCGGGTTGTGCCGTGCCGACACGACAGCCCGGCGGAAAGCGGAAGATGCAAGGGCGACACCGGAGGCCGCAGCGCAGATAAAGCACGAAGCTGGTCTGGACGGTTTTAGAGCGAAACCTGAGCGAGAAAACGACGGGAAGAACGGCGAGCTTCATAAAAAAACTGCGACCGGGCGAGGATGGCGGCGCCAGCGAACCCTTGCATCTGCAGCGGCCGGGCTAAAGTGAAGGCACGGCACTACCCGAAGCGATGCAGGAGATACAACATGAGGTCCCCTGTCGCGGTTTACGAGCGCAGGGAGAAAAGCAGAAGCTGGCATCGCGACGCGATGGCTGCGTATAAAGGCCGCAGACCGGAGGGAGGGGGCCGGACAAAGCGGAGCCGGCGGCAAAGACAAGCCGGCGACGTCCTTATCCGGTGTTGATGGCATGGCGCCAGTTTATCAGCTGCCCGTCACCAGGCGGCCCGGGAGACCTCTCGTTCTGAGCTTATCGGCGATCTGGTTTATCACTGGCCACGGAGATACCAATGTACATACCGCTTCCCCAGATAATCTGAGAGAGCACAAATAGCCACTGAGGGACGTCAACAATCAACAGCGGAAGAAGAGCAACCGTCACGATTAAAATCAGGCGGCTACCGAATTGCCGGCGCACCGGTTCAGCGGCGTCAACCGGGACGCCTGCATATCGCAGAACCTGCCTTAAACCCGTATTCATAATCACTCCACTCAGAATAAATGCACTGTACTTCAGTATATTACATTTTATTAGATAACGATTCTCCGGACTGGCAGCGATCCTTCTGAAATTTCCCTGTTTTTGCAGGAACAGCAAATGGTTACAGACAACGGCAACAAGATGACTTGAAAAAAAACGGCCTCCGCAAAATAATACTGTATATATATACAGCTTTAAGCGAGGAAAAAAACGATGAAGTTCATTCCTGCAGTATCAGAAGCCAGCATAGTAAAAATTCC